>Ga0208521_1000059_pt1 | contig 74435 bp, 63 predicted proteins | sample ETNtaG_24_FD_185754 | JGI IMG/M metagenome (GOLD analysis project Ga0208521, IMG submission 185754) | Marine microbial and viral communities from oxygen minimum zone, Eastern Pacific Ocean - ETNP201306SV47 (SPAdes) (version 2) | ecosystem: Environmental > Aquatic > Marine > Oceanic ... | reverse complement strand
CAGAACTGCGCAACAAAAGAAACCTGGGCTCTACACTCGTGACCTTTTCAAGCATAGGACTGTTATTTCCAAGTGGTTCCAGGAGTAAGTGCCCTAACGACGTTTCGATCCCAGGTTTCTCTTTTCGCTTACTCGTTCCGCACATACCTGTGCTCCACTCGTTCGGACAGCTTCGCGGCTCTGGCTCCTGCCTTCACACGCTGCAGAACTGAGCGAAAAGAGAAACCTGGGCTCTGCACTCGTGACCTTGTCAAGCTAGGACCGTGAGCTGCACTTAGTTCCCTGAGCCTGTGCCATTCTATCCAGAGAGTAATTTCTAGCAGTTCCCCGGTGGAATGAGGAAACCAACGCTGGTCTATCTGACGGGTATTTTCTTACAATGGGTATTCAGTGTTATGTAACATTCGGTGTGCTGTTGAGTCTATTCATATCCACCAGGAGTAATAATGATCAAGAGTTTTGGTACAACCCGACCGGTCATAGCGCAGACTAGTTGGATTAGTGAGTCGGCCCTGGTCATGGGGAATGTGGAGATCGGGGAGAATTGTGGTGTGTTTCCGGGTGCGGTGATAAGAGGAGACTTCACGAAGATAACGGTCGGCAACAATACGGTTATCGAGGACAATGTCGTCGTACACTCCGGGTCACCCCTGGTGCTGGGCAGCAATGTTATCGTCGGACACGGTGCGGTGATTCACTGTCACTCTGTGGGAAATAACTCTCTGATTGCGAACAATGCAACTGTTCTCGATAATGCTGTGGTTGGTAACTTTTGTATTATAGGTGCGGGTTGCGTGGTCAGCCCAGGTATGGAGATCCCGGATTATTCGCTGGTATTCGGCGTGCCAGGAAAGATTTCTGGTCGTGTGAAGGACAGGCAAATGCAGCGTCTCGAGCGCGGCAATGAGTCATACAAGAAAATGTTCGCCGAGTACAAACGCCACAAGATCTAGTCGGATCTCACTCAAGAACCCTATATCGGGGCATTAATGCCAGATTGGTCTGCCAACCATGATGCGTTGATGCTTTTCAGCAGCAACCGGTCATCCTTCGTAGTATTCGAGTAACCAGTCCAGATCAGCGGGTCGGTCGACCACCAGATCAGCTCCGGCACTGATTAACTCATCTTTCGTACCGTAACCCCAGAGAACACCAACAGTTTGGATGTTGTTGGCAAGCCCGGCCTTGATGTCATGAGCACGATCACCCACCATCGTTGCGTGTCGTGGAGTAATCCCCTCGGTTTCGAGCACATAACTGATAAGTTCGGTCTTGTCCTGCCTCGTTCCATCCATTTCACTACCATGCACGCCTCTGAACAGGTGATCCATCTTGAAGTGCTCAAGAATTCGAGCAGCATAGGTATGCGGTTTTGAAGTTGCCAGGTATAAACCGACGCCCATTTCGTGAAAATTCTCTAACGATTCCTTTATGCCTGGATAAACTGAATTTTCATAAATTCCTTCATCGGCAAATCGTTCGCTGTATAGCGCGGTGGCGTTATTGATGTCATCGTCGGTTGGATCCGGGAGCAATTCTGAAAATATTTTTTTCATTGGTTGCCCGATGAGATTGACGAACTCTTCTTCACTCGGGACGGGGAGACCTAGCTTGACCAGCGCATATTCGATACTGCGACTTATACCGGGCTTTAAGTCGGTTAGCGTGCCGTCAAGATCAAGTAGTAGTTTCATGGCAAGTCCTGCGAATGCAATCCGATAGTATAGGCGAAATCAAAAAGGCACATCGACCGCCCTGCACAAGAATTCCATGTAGGGTGTGGCCTTCTTCAGTTCCTTGCCAAGGCGTTTCGGGAGGTCTGGATTTGCGATCTGATCCAGCGTTAATGTCATGGCGGCGATATGATCTTTTCTTTTGAGATCTTCCAGGTGTGGTGACTCCTCGCTAAATCCTTTGGGAGGTCTCTTTAGGCTCTCACCCTGTCGTTCGAAGGCAGACCTAAAACCTCTGGATGAGATAATTTTTTTCCAGTCATCCGGTCTTTCGACGATTCGTTCGCGAATCCCACGTAAGGCCCCGGATTCCGGATGCCACATACCAACACCGACAAATACCTCGTCAGGATCTACATGTATATAGTATCCGGGTGCATGTACGTCTTTCCCCACCTGGTGTCTGAACTGTATGCCAATGTTGGTTTTATAAGGTGTCTTATCCTTACTGAATCGAGTATCCCGATAGACTCGCATCAGAGAACCGCCTTGTTTCTTTGGAATTGCGTCGAAGTACGTGCTGATGGATTCAAGTTCACGTCCCATTGCCAGGATGAACTCAAAGGCCGGGTCGACGACACAGGATTCGTAGCGTGATTTGTTTTCCGAAAACCAGTCACGATTGTTGTTGTCAGCCAGTTGCTTCAAGAATTTGATTGTTTCAGCACCAAATCCTTTGAATCCAGTCATCGTTATCCTCCAATACAGGGAATACAACTCTATCTTCCGTCTCGTAACTTTGCCAGTATGCGATCTCATTCCGACCGTGAATGATCCGCATGCTTCCTGATCTCAAATACTGGCCCAAATACTTCGAAGAGACCGATACAGTATTACGTCGTTTGCTAAAGAAAATGGGGTATGAGCTGTCGATTGCGAATCTGGGTTGGTCACTTTCATTCAGAATCGACACGGTGAAGTTCGACGTTCGGTAACAGGGTTCACTGATTTCTGGCAGGCCCTGTTGAGGAGAATTCGACTTAATCTTCGGCACCACAGTGATACGACAGACGAGAGTTTGATTTGACCGCATTTAGGTAAACGTGATGTAGTTGGTAGATTCAGAAACTGAGGAGCGACAACCATGAGTGATCTTGTCACCATAGATATCAATTCAAACGGCGTGGCAGATGTCCGACTTAACAGGCCAGATAAATATAATGCACTGTCATCCGAAATGTTTGATGCCATCTCGGAAGCAGGAGAATCCCTCATTGACAATAAGACACTCCGGGCTGTTGTCCTGTCCGGTAATGGGCGTGGCTTTTGTGCAGGATTGGATTTCAGTGGTTTTAAGAATATGGCCGGTGAATCGGAACCCCAGGCAGTCGCTGGTCGAAGAATGTCATCCAGCAATATTCCGGGGAACCCTGCTCAGCGACCGGGTATGGTCTGGAAGGAAGTACCAGTGCCGGTTATTGCAGCCATCCATGGCGTTGCCTATGGAGGAGGTTTTCAGATTGCCATGGGGGCGGACATCCGTATTGCGGCACCTGATGCCAAATTCTCGGTCATGGAAATAAAATGGGGATTGATTCCAGATTGCAGTATCACACAGACACTACGCGATCTGGTTCGGCTCGATATCGCGAAAGAACTTACATTTACCGGGCGGATTCTCCCTGCAACTGAGGCGGCAGAATTGGGTCTTGTTACGAGCATCAATGACTCTCCACTGGAAGCTGCCCTTGGGATGGCTGAGACTATTGCCTCCAAATCACCCAATGCTATCCGTTTAGGGAAACATCTATTTGAGAATACCTGGCGTACCGACGTTGATAGGGGATTGAAACTCGAGGCACAGTTGCAGGGTCGCTTAATTGGATCCAGCAACCAGGTGGAAGCGGTGAAAGCGAACTTCGAAGAGCGTTCACCCCAGTTTTCTGATCCGGATTAGACGATAGAAGTTGCCGATCAGGCGCTGATCTTCTCGCTGAGATGCAGGGAGAGGTTCAGGCCTGCTTTGCCTCTTCTTCTGCAACGACTTCCTGCATGCCATCCCACTCATGCCACATGTTGCACATGGCATATTTGGATCGCTCCCATGGATCATTGCCTTCCTCATAGTCCAGCCACTCACCCATCTGACCACGGTCCGCGTGATCTGTGACGCCGTTAACGATCTTATCGGGCTGGCGCTTCTTATTGCGAAAGCGAAAGATGATGTTTTTTCGTGACTCAGACCCATTCTCGTTACGGGAGCCGGAGTGTGGAATCTGGTACACGGCAATACAAGCATCACCCGCTGCCATAAGCACCTGAGTTGGCCTGGGCCATCTCTTGCCATCTGGCGTGCACTCTGATGTCTCATCCAGAAACTGGTTTTTGACTTCTTCCGGAAGGTAGACCAGTCCGCACCGGTTAGGTGCTTCATGATCAAGGCGGGGCCAGCCCGGACCTTCGGGCCCGATACAGTTGTTGATATCACGCTGCTTTTGAAAGAACTTCGCCAGTGCGTGGTGACCGCCGGGAATAACAGACGTTTGACCGCAGCCTTCTTCCAACTGGTCGTTTAGACAGACGAAAGTGAAGGCAGTGAAACTTCCAAGGCCCAGTGTCATGTCAGGATCTTCAAACATAGGCACGGTATTATCACCAATGACATCAGGGCTGCGACCCAGATCCCCATTTGGACCGGATGCAAAATAACGTCGATAGATCTCTTCGGGCGTACCTTCCTGTACTTCCTGGGGGGCTGCGATCGTAATGCTGCCATCTGCGTGTGTTTCAGCACCGTAATACGGCATGTCCTTGTCTCTGTATCCCAGATTGTTGAAGTACTCTCCTGGTGCACGTTTCTTTAAAACACCCACCTGGCATGAAACGGGTGGATCGAATTGCCCCATGACTTCTCTTAGAATCGGCGTAATTGAAGACGCATTCACCAGGTCAGTCATCTCCCTGGTGGGACCAAGATTCTCCCCTTTCTTTGCGCGTTTCATACGGGCTCTGGCAGCTTCGACGAGTTCTTTTGAAACTACGTTCTTAACCACGACGAAACCGTCTCGGTATAACGCACGTTTTTGTTCCAGGCTGAGTTGTTGAGGGGATTCAGGGTGGGAATCTGCCATGACTTAATCCGGTTCTTGTTGTAACAGCCACTGTATCTCAGCTGGAATCTGGTTGACAACCCGTACCCGACCGATCCTTTTGGTGATCATTCACGGGTTGGTCAAAAAGCCACTTGACATATTATGTCAAAAGAATATGCTGACATAAAATGTCATAACATTCCTTGGAGCTGACCATGAATATGTTTTTGGAGTTTCGTTACTCGAACGCTTGTGACGGCTTGTTTGAGACCAGAAAGGACCTTATCGACCTGATCGCCGAGAGTTTCGCCATCAACAGGGAAGTGGAAGAGTTGAGGTTGCATATCTCGAAATACGAGGGATATGCAAGGGAAGCGCTGGATAAGGAGGAGCTTGAACTGGCTCAGGATATTGCTGAGAAGATCGTAGCCATGGAATCAGAACTTGCCTGCCAGAAGGAAACGAGTCAGGTTTTCGAAGAACGAGTACGGTATTTAAAGGCGATACTGAATCGATTGGAGAAGCGCGTCTTCAGCAACGACCGGTTGCAGTACATGATTGACTATCTAGATGCCGCAACGGAGCTTGAGTTTGATGAGGACGGGTCGCTTGAGGAGAAAATGCGTGCAGCGGGAATTGGCAAAGCGGCTGATTCGGGTCGCAAGGTACTTGAGCGAATTCGTACTGCGAGATAGACATCGTGACCGGGTGACCGCGTAAGGTGGCAGGATGGCACTGACTCTCAAAAAGGAGAAAGGCCGAAGTAAACAGCCGATCTACTTCAATTTAGGCGTAATGAGTCCAAATTCAATCATTGTTTCACCCGTCGTGCGTAACGTGTCTTCAATGCTGTGAGTCTCAAGCCCAAGATCTTCTCTTACCTTGTCGCAATGCGCCCGTGGTGCATCATAAGGTCTGCCGTGTTTCTCGATCATGGCGTTGTATTCCTCAGGCGGACCACCAACATCAATATGCGGAAACAGCGATTGCAGGTGTTCCTGCAACTGTTTCACTGTCAGTTCTCCGGATTCATCCGTTGCGCTTAGCTGATAGCGCGAACCGTTCCTGCAGGCATCACTTTCGATCATTAATGCCTGAGACTCCCCAACATCGCGAACATCAACACAGTTCCAGAGCGCCTGCCAGCCCCTGTTACATGGTTTGCCTGCAAGCATGCGACCCATGGCCCATTGCCAGGAAAACACCAGTTCATGGATGGGTGAGAGCAGGGGGCCAAGTACGACGATAGGACAGACGGAGATCGCATCGAAGCTGCCATCTTCCTCTGCAACACGGTTCACCAGGTGTTCACACTCAACCTTAGCCATGGCGTAACCGGTTTCACCCTTGTCGAGAAGATTGTCGGTGGTCCAGTCAGGATCGTTTTCGCGATTATCCGATGCCCAGTCCTTCTCCGTATAGACATGCCCAGGTGGTGCCGGATGCCCGATAGCCGCAAATGAGCTGGTATAGACGAGACGCCTGACAGTACCGGCTCTCTTAATGGAATTGAGCACATTGTTAGTGCCGTTTACCGCACCGTCGTAAACCTGTTGGGGGTTGTTAGCACCGCCATAGCCCATCGCCGTGCCAACGTGTAATACTGCGCTACAGTCCGTGAAAGCCGAATCATAGCTTCCCTCGTCAAGCAGATTTGCCTGGTGCAAAGAGAGGTTTCCCGGATGTACCTCGTTCAGGGCCGCAAGGAATCCGGTTTTATCCGGGTTTGAAGTGTCTGTAATACAGGCTCGAATCTCGTAGCCTCTTTTCATCAAGGCGGTAACCACGTGAGCACCGACATAACCGGAAGCACCAGTTACGGCAACGGGACCATCTGAAGATGTGACGCTGGGCATTAATTGCTCCTCTTATTTTCCAGTTCCTGATCCTTGCTAGTCGAAGGCAGACAGGACTTCTTCTTCGAATCGATCAAACTCGTCGGGGTGATCAGTCAGAATACCGCCAAACATAATTTCATCAACGCCAGTTTCGACAATCTCAGCGACACGATCAATAATGTAGTTTCTGTTTCCTGCTGCAGTTCCTGTCCCCAGATTTCTATTTGTGAGAAATCCCTTTGCTGCCTCGGGATCATCTGTTAGCAGTGTTGGCATCAAAATGGTCTTTCTGATCTCAGAAATATCCCTGCCGACATTGTCACAGTGTTTCTGCAGGATACCGATTTTGTAGTGAAAATATTCTGCAGTCATGGGGCCACCAGCCCAGCCATCCAGATTAAAAACGTCGCCATACTTTGCCAGTGTCCTGAGTGTTCGCTTTTCTCCGGTACCGCCAACCATGATCGGAATCGGCTTGTCATAGCCGCCGGGTGACAGGGGTGCGTCATCAAGCTGGTAGTACTTTCCCTTGAATGTCACTGGTTCATCGGAGCGAAACAGTGCCCGGACCAGTTCGCAGGCTTCTTCCAGCCGGTCCTGACGTTCCCTCATGGAAGGAAATTCCCAGCCATAGGCTTCATGTTCACGTTTGAACCAGGCTGCACCAATACTGAAACAGAATCGTCCGTGTGAAATCTGGTCAACGGTTGCAGCCATCTTGGCAGCAAGCGCGGGGTTTCGGTAGGTATTGCCCAGAACCAGATGACCCAATCTCAGTTTTTCGGTCATACCGGCGACAGCTGCAATTAGTGTAAAACCCTCATGTGCTGTGAGGTGTTCCTCTTCTTTACGCCCTGGCGGCGGCAGGTAGTGGTCTGCAAACCAGAGGCTTCCCCATCGACCGGCTTCAAGTTTCTCAACTACCGTTTTGATATCATCCCACTTGTTTCTGTAGCAGCCGACTTGTGCACCGAATTCCATTAGTCTCACCCAGGACTTAGATCGAAGGAAGAAAATACATTATTTAGTTTGCTTTGCCTAATGCTCGGGTATCTTGTCAAGCCTGCATGTGAAGGCCGGTAACGGTCATAGTTCGATTCTGACACGAATGGCACTTACTTAAGCGCTCTAACGAGGTGCTCTAACGACGTTCCGATCCCAGGTTCCTCTTTTCGCTTACTCGTTCCGCACATCCCTGTGCTCTACTCGCTCAAACAGCTTCGCGGCTCCGGTTCCTGCCTTCGCACGCTGCAGAACCATCTTTAATGAGAAGGCGAAAAGAGAAACCTGGGCTCTGCACTTCAATGGTGGATATATCCCAAGCTTAGTGAATATATCCCAAATAGTCCTGCTGCAAATCAAGCAGCGTGTCCACCATCTGCGACAGGGGCCTGTGCACATCTACCACTGGATCTACCAATAGCGCCGCCAGCACATCAGCTCGAGAGCCGGATAGAATCGCTTCAGCGGTCATATCATGCACGGCAACCTGGTTGTGGAGCAGTCCAAGAAAGGCTTTGGGAATCTGTTTGGGTGTAATCCCATGGATACCGGTAGCGTCAACTTTTGCCGGAACCTCCACCACCAGCCAATCCGGCAGGTCGTCAATCAGGCCCTGATTTTGAATATTAACGGCCGATTCTTCGTAACCCGTATCACCGAGAATACCTTCAATGATCGGCACAACTCTCTCATGAAGTCGCATCTCGATCTTCGGATCTGCATGGGCCAGGTACTTTTTGTATCGGTTGTAGAAATCGAGAATTCCCTGATGATCCACTGCATCATGTGCCCATTGAATGTACTCGCCAAAATGGCTGTCGGTGGTAATGGGGAAGACGCCAAACTGATCCATTATCGCTCTGAATACGCCTCGTTCCGGCCATACCACCCGGATACTTCCTTCATCTTCAGGCGAAGATCTATGCTCTACGATGCCAGGGGTTTGGTCAAAATAGGCAGCTGCATTCGCCATAATATCCGGGTAGAGATCTTCACCCGTTTCGGCATGTACCGCTGATGTCAGCACGCTGAAATGGTTGAGACCAGCTGCCTGAGCCGATATGGATTCCCAGGGAATGTCCAGTATTTTTGGCAGGTGACGTTTGAGAGACGCGATCTCGTGGCACAGACCGACAAAGTTCAAATCAGGAAACTTTCTGCCGACAGTGGTGCATATTCTGCTCATCGGATTGCTGTAGTTGAACACCCAGGCATCCGGACATAGGGTCGAGATGTCTTCGCAGATCTGGAGAATGGGTGGCACAATTCGAAGTGCATGAAACAGACCACCAGGACCGCCGTTTTCACCGTATACCTGTCGAATTCCATACTGTTGCGGGACTCGCCAATCCTGTTCCCATAGTTTGAATCGGTCCCCAATCTCGATTGAAATAATGCAAAAATCGGCACCTTTCAGTGCCTCGGTTCGTGAAGTTGTTGCCGTTAGCGTAAACGCAAGGTTGTTGTCTTTGATGAATTGAGATCCAGCTTCCTCCACATTCGCAAGCGCAGCCTGGTTGATATCGAGCAGGGCGATTTCACTGTCCTTCAGAAACTCACTTTGAAAAATGTCTCCCATAGTCCCGAACCCGAATTGTGAACTGCCTGCACCAATTAATACGATTTTCTTTTTCATCAGGTTCTATCATCCTTATGTGTCTCGAAATGATTGAATGCTACTTTGCAACGAACAGGGAGGCAATTTCTATTCGGCGTTTATTCCTGCGTCGATATTTTGGATACGTCTTTAGGTACCCTGGGATCACATGACGCTGCAGAACCTGAGCTTTTTTTGTGTAATCAGCCCATTGTGGTGAGAATCGGCACTCTAGCGCTTGCTGCCACGCGGCAAAATCAGGGCATTCAGTGCTTGGCACGCTTGTTGTGACACGTTGTTGGTAAATGTTGTTGCGATAAGAAGGGCTGGTCAGTAATTCATATCTGGAAGTGATGCTAACGGGGAAAGAACCGATAGTCCCGGTCTTCCTGGTGCCTTTGCTAGACTCGCCGGTATGGCAGGAATGCTGCTGTCGTGGGCTATTGTCTCGGTTCATGCCATCAGAATTGCAAGGGCAAATCCAATCCGTGGCTTGCGTTACGATTAGAGATAACGTACTTCTCTGAGATTTGTACATATTCATTGCATAACTGTTATCGTTGGATCTCTGTTTGAAATCTGGTACTCACTATGTCGAATTCAGAGTTATTGGCGCGTCGGCTGCAGCTTATCGGCAAGGCGGCGCTGTTCTATGACCCACCAGTACAGATTGTGCGCGGGGAAGGAGTTTGTCTCTATGATGAGACGGGCAGAAGATACATCGATATGTACAACAATGTGCCTTGTGTAGGCCATGCAAATCCACATGTCGTTGCAGCCATCGAAAAACAGATGAGCACGCTCAATGTTCACAGTCGGTATCTTCATGGTGGGATCCTGGATTTCGCCGAACGGTTACTGAGCCATCATCATGATGGCCTTGAACAGGCGGTATTTGCCTGTTCGGGAACCGAAGCCAGCGAGGTTGCGCTTTTGATGGCACGCCACGGGACCGGAGGTCGGGGAATTGTATGCAGTGACGCGACTTATCATGGCAACAGTAACGAAGTCTTTAAAATGTCAGCAAGACCCGTGGCTGATCCGAATTTCCGCAGCATACCCTTCCCCCAGACTTACCGACCGCTTTCGGAAGGCGCAAGTGGTGATGAGCTGACTCGCTCATATCTGGACAAACTACAGGAGGCAATTGATAGTTTTGCCGAGAACAACATCCCGTTTGCCGGGTTGTTCGTCTGCTCGATTTTTGCCAATGAAGGATTGCCAGATATACCGGAAGGATTCATGGCGAGAGCAGTTGATCTTGTCCATAAGGCCGGAGGGGTTGTGATTGCTGATGAGGTTCAGGCTGGATATTGCAGATCTGGCAATTGGTGGGGTTATGAAACCAGTCAGTTTGCCCCTGACATCGTGACCATGGGTAAACCCATGGGCAATGGTCTGCCTGTTTCAGCCGTCGTCTCCAGTACCGAGCTGGTTTCCGCGTTTCGAAAAAACACATACTATTTTAATACCTTTGCATCGAGTCCGGTGCAGGCGGCAACCGGCATGGCTGTATTGGATGTAATTGAGCAGGAGGACTTGCTAGCTCGATCAGCAAAACTGGGTGAATACCTGCGCCGTGAGTTGAAAAAAATGCAGGAAGGCTGCGAGGCCATGGGTGATGTTCGTGGCTGTGGTCTGTTTGTCGGTATTGACTGGATATCAGATAAGGTCAAGAAAACTGCAGACCGTGCCGGGGCGGTTGATGTTGCCAATCGTATGAAAGAAAAAGGATTTCTGCTCAGCAATGCCGGAGCACTCGGCAATGTAGTGAAGATCCGTCCGCCGCTGGTATTTGAGCAGGAACATGCGGACGAGTTTCTGGCAGCGTTTGCTGAGATGCTGACTGAGATTAACTAACGATAATGGATGACCCAAAATCAATACTGGCGGAGGTCAAACCCTGTCTGACTGAATGGAATATCGAGCCGATCGACATCAGCCTCGCCTCTCACTCAGAAAACATCGTTTATAAAGTGACCTCCCATGATGATAAGACCTATGCACTGCGAGTTCATCGTCCAGGCTATCACTCTCTGGCTGAACTGAATTCGGAGCAGATCTGGACCGACGCACTGATGGAATCTGGTCTGCAGGTACCAAGGGCATACCCAACATCAAAAGGTGAATTCTATGTTGCAACTGAGTGTGGCGGATGTGAGCGACAGGTGGGGTTGGTTGGCTGGCTCGAAGGTCACCCCCTGGGTAGTGTGACGCCCAAAGGAAAGGCTGATTTTTTTCTTGAGAAACTCAGGGAGATTGGTGTGATATGTGCCCGGTTTCATAATCAGGCTGCTAACTGGATGCCACCACCAGGATTCAGCCGTCATCGCCTCAATCACGAAGGGTTCGTGGGCGAAAATCCATTCTGGGGAAGATTCTGGGAAGTGGCGTCCCTGAGGACATCAGAACGGCGCACCATTGATAAATTGAGAACAACGGTTTCCCGACGACTGTTGGATTATGGTGAGCAACCCCAAACCTACAGCATGATCCATGCCGACCTGCACGAGGGTAATTTTCTGGTTGGCAACAATGGGTTGACTGTAATCGACTTTGACGATGCGGGTTTCGGATGGCATATATATGATCTCGCCGTTGCCCTGTTCTCTCACACTGACCGATCCGATTATGATGGTATTCAGAACGCGTTGATAGAAGGGTATCGAACAGAGCGTGACATCACGGATGAAGATCTATCGCTGTTGCCACTGTTTATCCTGATTCGTGCTCTCGCACTGATGGGCTGGATACATTTAAGACCCGAAGTAAAACTGGGTCGTTATTTATCCTACCTGACTGATAAAGCCTGCAGTACCACCCTTTAAGCCAGCTCCTCTGCAAGGAAACGGAGCGTATCCACATCCGCCGACCCTACGTTCAACATGGTGACCGGACTTTCTTTCCATGCCGCCAGCCGATCGCGAATTCTGTCTTTTGAACCGCAGAGTGAGATTTCATCGACGAGCTGGTCAGGAACAGCGGCAATAGCCTGGTCACGCTGACCCGAAAGGAACAGCTCCTGAATTTTCTCAGCCTCGTCGGCGAATCCCTGGCGGCTGATGTGGTCTTTGTGGACATTGAACGATTTGGCTCCCATCCCTCCTACATAAAACCCAACACTCTGCTTAACCTGGGCCAGTGCCCGATCCAGATTATCGTCCACGACCACAGGAATTGACGCGGCAATTTCAAAATCCGGGCCGCGGATTGCCATTGCATCCTTGTAGACATCCATCATGCGGTAGGGGGAGATAAACATGGGGATCCAGCCGTCACAAAGTTCTGCACCCAGCGCCACGTTTTTAGGTCCTTCAGCCCCGAGGTAAAGTGGAATGTGATCTCGGATCGGGTGCAGGATCAGTTTCAGTGGTTTACCTAAACCAGTGCCACCAGGATAGGGTAGTTCGTAGTGATTGCCCTCGTGTGCAACAGGTTCCTGTCTTGAAACGATCTTGCGAAAGATATCGATCCACTCACGGGTACGTGCGAGCGGTTTGGGATATGGTTGGCCGTACCATCCCTCGACAACCTGAGGCCCGGAAACACCAATGCCAAGTATGAGTCGACCATTTGACAGATAGTCCAGTGAGACAGCGTGCATCGCGGCACTCGAGGGTGTTCGCGCCGAGATCTGCATGATGGATGTGCCCAGATTGATTTTTGATGTGTGGGCACCAATCCACGCCAACGGCGTAAAACAATCAGCGCCGTATATCTCATGGCTCCAGATCGCATCGTAACCCAATGCTTCTGCCTGCTGGGCAAGCTCAATCATCTTCGCGCCACCAGGTGCTCCCATCTGACCGATGCCTAAACTCAGTTTCATCACAAACTCCTTTTCACCTTCTGTTTTGCCTAGCATACACGGGTAGAAGGTCAGGTTGTAATATGGTGAATATGTTGAAGGAACGAGGTGATTCTGGCCTAATCAAACGCTTCCCAGCCGTATCTCTGAATTAAATGAAATATCGCCGATTTGGTCGAACTGAAATGATGCTGTCTCAATTCTCCCTGGGATGCATGCAATTTACAGGCAAGACTCCGGAACGAACTGCCATTGCGACGGTGGAACGCGCGGTGGAACTGGGCGTCAATCATATTGAAACCGCACGCGGTTACGGTAATTCAGAAGAACGTGTTGGTAAGGCCTTAAAGAAAATCCTCAGGAAAACACCGCGCGAAGATCTCTACATCACCACCAAGATTGGTCCGTCCTCAGGCGTGGATGACTTCAAGCGGAACTTTGAAAAATCCATGTCGAAGCTGGGTATAGATTATCTTGATAATCTGGATTTCCACGGTCCCGGTAACTACAAAACATTAAAACCGGCGATGTCGTCCCGGGGTTGTCTTGGCTTTGTTCGACAGATGATGGATCAGCGTGTGGTCAGGCACTTTGGGTTCTCGACTCATGGTTATCCCGAAGGTGTGATGGAACTGGTTAACACAGGTGAATTCGAATCCATCAACCTCCATTACTACTATTTTTACCAGGGTCTGAGGCATGTGATTGAAAAAGCGGCTGAACTGGATATGGGTGTCTTTATCATTAGTCCTAATAATCAGGGTGGCAAGCTGCAGAACCCCACGAAAGAACTGATCGAGGTTTGTTCACCGCTGAAGCCGATGACATTCAACCACATGTGGTTACTCAATAACCCGAATGTCCATACCCTGTCATTTGGACCCGCGAATCCAGACCAGATTGAAGATAATCTTCTGGCACAGGACTACGACGCGACGGGCGAACAACGGCAGATCTTCGATCGAGTGCTGGAAAGGATTGAGGACGGCTATAGAAGCAAGCTGGGAAAAGAGGTCTGCACCGTCTGTAACGAATGTCTGCCGTGCCCAGAGAACATCAATATACCAGGCCTGCTGAATTGGCGTCAGATGAACAAGGCGTTTGGCATGGCTGACTTTACTAAAGAAAGATATGCAAGGGTTGGCGGTGGTGGTGCCTGGATTCTGGGCGTAAAAGGGGACAAATGTACCGGGTGTGGTGATTGCCCCCCGCGATGCCCAGAATCTCTCAACATTCCTGAACTTCTGTGGCAAACCCACAGGGAACTGGAATCAGGAGAGATTTCAGGACCAGCCTGGGACCATGAAGGTGATTTGCTCGAGGAAGACCTGCGTAGCTGATTCAACCGATCCCGGCAAAGGTCATTCATGAAGAAAATCAGATACCGTGATGACCGATGGTGTCAATCTGGATTTTCTGGATTATCGCGAAGGGGAACGGGTCTCAACGCCAGTAAAATAGAGTTCTTCAACTACCAACTTGCGTCCCAATCCGCCTGCATATATTGTCATGGAGGAATCGTTAATGGTTAATTGGTATGGAACTACAGGGTAGAGTGGCTGTTATCACTGGCGGCAGTGGTGGCATTGGGCAGGCAATGGCAAAAGCGTTCCTGAATGAGGGTGCGAAAGCAGTGGTGCTTGCAGACCTGAGTGAAGAGGCGGTACAGGCCGCAGCGAGAGAATTGGGGTGTACGGGGATGGTTTGCAACGTCACCGACGAGAAGCAGATAAAGTCACTGGTTGAAAAGACGATATCGGAGCATGGGCAGGTTGATCTGTTTTGCTCCAATGCCGGAGCAGGGGGCCAGGGGCTGCTCATCGATGCCGCCGATGAGGTCTGGCAGAATCAGTGGGAACTGCATGTGATGGCGCATGTTTATGCCGCCCGAGCGGTGCTGCCCTCGATGATCGAACGTGGAGAAGGTTATCTGCTCAACACGTCATCTGCGGCAGGATTGCTGGCGGCCCTGGGATCAGGCCCTTATACAGTCACAAAGGCCGCAGCGGTGAAACTCGCCGAGTTTATCTCCATTACACATGGGGATGAGGGTATTAGGGTGTCCGTTTTATGTCCCCAGGGAGTCAACACAGCAATGGCGCCAAGGGCCCTGGGTGATGGTCAGACTGATGGCATTATTGAGCCGGACGTGTTAGCTGTAACTGTGGTTGATTGTATCCGAGAGGAACGATTTCATGTCTTGCCTCACCCGGAGGTTGAAGACTATGTGCGTCGCAAGGGCGATGACATTGATCGGTGGTTGCACGGTATGCGTCGCCTGCGAAAGCGCTCAATGGAATAGTCATGCTACTCCAGACAAAAAACGAAACCTAAAAAATGCTGAAGAACATAACAGGCGCGCTTTTAGTCCTGTTGCTGGTTGCCTGTCACAGCGTCACGCCACAAGGGTATGATGTCATTATTCGTAATGGTCTTTTGTTTGACGGGAGCGGCGAACCGGGGCAGCGAACTGATATCGCCATTTCGGGCGATAAGATCACAAGGATTGGTGATCTTGGCAAGGCGACCGCAGTTATTGACCTTGATGCGTCCAATCAGGTGGTTGCACCAGGGTTTGTGAATATGTTGAGCTGGGCGCCGGTTACTCTTATCCATGATGGACGAGGACTAAGTGATATCAAACAGGGTGTGACCCTTGAATTGTTTGGTGAAGGCAACTCAATGGGTCCCAATAATGAGATCACCCGAATGATCGCGCAGGAGCGAATCAACAAAGGTCCTTATCCCTATGAGATTGAATGGACAACTCTGGGAGAATATCTCCAGTACATGGAGGACAAAGGCATCTCGCCAAATATCGCCTCATTTGTCGGCGCAACGACGGTACGTGTGAATAGCCTGGGCTTTGAAGATCGAGCACCTAACCCTCAGGAACTGAAAGTCATGCAGAATGAAGTCAGAGTGGCCATGGAAGAAGGTGCCATGGGACTGGGCTCTGCACTTATCTATGCACCGGCTTTTTATGCAAAAACAGAAGAGTTGATTGCACTCGCCAAGGTGGTGGGTGAATACGATGGCATGTATATCTCCCATATGCGCTCTGAAGGTAACCGTCTGCTCGAATCAGTTGATGAATTGATTACTATCGCGCGTGAAGCAAATGTAGATGCGGAAATCTACCATCTCAAGGCGAGTGGCAGATCTAACTGGCATAAAATGGACCAGGTCTTCAACAAGGTTGAAGCGGCTAGAGCAGAAGGACTGAAGATTACTGCTGACATGTACACTTATCCTGCCGGTTCAACTGGACTGGATGCGTCTATGCCACCCTGGGTACAGGAGGGAGGTTATGATGCCTGGGCTGATCGATTGAAAAACCCGGAAATTCGGGCGAGGGTGCTGGCGGAAATGCGCCAGGATACCAACGAATGGGAGAATCTTTTCTATGCAGCGGGATCAGACGGCATTTTACTCGCCTATTTTCAGAATCCGGAACTGAGACAGTATTCCGGCAAAACCCTCGGAGAAGTCGCGGCTTTGCGGGGGTCGACCCCGGCTGATACTGTCATTGACCTGGTAATCGAAGACGGCACCCGGGTTCAGACAATCTATTTTCTGATGTCCGATGAAAACATCATCAAGCAGTTCAGCTATCCGTGGCTTAGCTTCGGTTCCGATGCGGGCGCATTTGACCCGGTGGTTGCCAGCCAAATGGGTACTACTCATCCTCGTGCCTATGGTAATTTTGTAAGAGTGATAGGCAAGTATGTCAGGGATGAGAAAGCACTTTCCATGGCTGAAGCAATTCGAAAACTGAGCAGTCTGCCCACCAGAAATCTCAAGGTGCCGCTGAGGGGCATGCTTAAATCCGGGTATTATGCTGATGTTGTGATATTCAATCCTGCAACAGTAACGGATCATGCGACCTTTGCAGATGCGCATCGCCTGGCATCAGGTGTGAACCATGTTTTTGTAAATGGTGTGCAGGTGCTCAAAGATGGTGAGCATACCGGGGCAACGCCGGGCAGGTTTATCAAGGGGCCAGGCTATAAAGGCAAGAATAAATAACGTTGCAGCAGGTAAGTTCGAAGGGATTCAGAATATTGAAAAACAAGCCTCAATTGGCTTAACCAAACACAAGGTAAGAGGATAAATCCATGGCGTACAATAAACCCATTCCATCCCCGGGAACGCATACGCGACCCTTCTGGGATGGAGCTAAAGAGGGCAAGTTAATGTTGCCTCGATGTAAGGACTGCATGAAGGTGCACTGGTACCCGCGCTTTATCTGTCCATTCTGTGAGTCAATGAATCTTGAGTGGATTGAAGCAAGTGGCGAGGGTACGGTGCACACCTACGCGGTACAGCATCTGGCCTATGGTCCGTGGGCGGAAGAAGCTCCGTATGTGACCGCCTATATCGACCTCGCAGAAGGTGATCGGATGTTAACGGTATTACGTGGTGTAGATGCCAGTAAGCCGGAAGAAATCCAGATTGGTGCAAAAGTAAAAGTGGAATTCGACGAAGCCAGCGACGATGTGAATATTCCATTCTGGCGCGTGGTGGAGGAATAATTATGACTGGCGAAATATCTAAAGCAGCAGCCATCGTGGGCGCGGCGGAAGCGAATCAGATTGGTTTCCTGGAAGAGCCGGTTACCTCGTTGCAACTTCATATCGAGGCTATTAAGAACCTCAGCGTGCAGACAGGTGTACCGATCAGGAGTATTGAGGGCGTTTTTTCAACTGGCTGGTCGTCTGAATTATGTGAGCATCTCGGCATTCAGCCGAAATATATCGATACCACAGCAGTGGGAGGATGTTCATTTGAAATGCATGTACATCACGCCATGTGTGCCATTCATGCCGGAATTATCGAGTCAGCCCTTATCAGTCACGGAGAAAATGGCTTCTCTGCGCGCAGGATAGGGGGTCGCGGTGGCGGTAACTACGGTCGGGGTGGTGGCATTTCCTCTCCTGGCATGGAGATGAGCATGGCCTATGGACTCGGTGGTGCACCTTCCAACTATGCTCATGCGATGCGTCGCTATATGCATGATTTTGGTACAACAACAGAAGACTTTGCACACATAGCAAAAGTTACCAGAGACTGGGCAACTCTGAATCCCCGTGCAGCAATGTATTCCAAGGAAAAACATCCGTTTGGCGGGCCGATTACGGTTCAGCAGGTGGAAGAGTCCAGGATGATTGCCTGGCCGATGACGATTCTACATTGCTGTATGGTTGCGGATCATGGTGGTGCGGTACTGATTGCCAGCCCCAAGTTTGCGGCGGGTCTTGATACCAAACCTGTGTGGATAGCAGGTGCCGGTGAAAGCATGGGGCATTCAAATATGCTGGAGATGGAAGACTTCACAAAAACATCTGCTCATCTGTCAGCGGACGCTGCGTACACCATGGCGGGCCTCGGACCGGCTGATATGGAGATGGCGCAGATTTATGACTCATTTACGATCACCGTCGCGATCACTGCAGAAATGTTGGGTCTTGCACCTCGCGGCGAAGGGCATACGCTCTGGAAGGATGGTCGTGCAGCACCCGGTGGGAAACTACCCATCAATACCAACGGTGGTGGGTTATCGTTCAACCATAGTGGGATGTATGGTATGCCCTTGTTGATAGAAGCGTATCGGCAATTGTCAGGTACCGCTGAAGATGGCGTGAACGGTGATGCTGGCAAACAGACCAGTGCACGAACGTGTGTTGTCAATGGAACCGGTGGTAGTCTGTCCACAACCGGTACACTGGTATTGGTAGCGGATGATTAACTGACTGCCGAGTAGTCAACCGAATGCTGATCAGGCCGGTAGATTAAATCTACCGGCCTGATGACGGTTCTTGATATTACATGCCGCTCCGTCAACGCGGGCTAACCGTCTGACGGAGATCCCAATTGGGTTTACGATACTGCCCTTTACATTGGTATGGTCCGCTATGACGAGGCCCCGTCGTCGATAGTCGTTACAAGCAGCCATCGAGACGCCAATCTAAACGACACTGAATCTGAGACCCGGGTGATGGGAATGCGAGCAAGAGCGGGTGTAAAAGGGTTAATATTAGGCAATACGGCAGAAATGATTATTCATCATTGCACAAGCAACGTCGTTGTTTTGCGATAGCTGATTTCTTTTAACGGAACCTTAAGTGGTAAGGACCTATAAAGTTTGGCTCGTAGGGTTTATAAAGTACTGGGATTTGTGTTTTTTGGCCTGGCGATTATAGGTGTTCTACTGCCGATTGTGCCGGCAACGCCGTTCCTTTTGCTGTCTGCCTGGTTCTTTGCCCGGTCGTCCGAAAAGTGGCATCAATGGTTGCTCAAGAGTGAACTGTTCGGGTTTATCGTCCGCAACTGGGAAGAGAATCGCTGTATTAGCCTGCGAACAAAGATAGTTGCCATCACCGGCATGGTGGTTCTTGGGGGTATTTCGATCACGTTTGCTGTTGATGATATAAGGTTGAAAGGTGCTGCCTTGTTGCTGATGCTGATCGGGTCTGTGGTGGTGTTGTCGATTAAGACCTGTGGTAAGCCGGTGGTGCCGCAGAAGTGAAAGAGCAATCAACCTGAGAGCTAATGGTACCTGGCTGTTCCGGCCAATCTGACTTGTTTAGGGCTGATCTTCATTCAGGCATAATGTTTTTATTCCGCTAGCAACGTATTCTAATTACGGGGCAGTGAAATTAAGGTTCGAAACGAATGGTACTTATGCGCCAGGGACGTGGCGTTTCCTCGACATTTCAATCTGGAGTACAAGAAGTTTCCTGTTGTGCGTCGTCATCTCTTCGTCAGGGGTGCAAAATATTATTTGACAGTTAGAGCGTGAAAGTAGTTAATTTGTGCTGGGCTATTGGGGAGAATATTTTTGTGATGACGAGGACAAAATACCGGCGTGGGTTGGGAGTGCTCATATCAGTACTGTCAGCGATGATGGTACTGGTTTCATCAGCAGCGGCAGCAAATGCACCTGGAGAGAAAGAAGATCCCTATCAGGCGCTGCTACGGCAGCAGATCCAGAAAATCAATCTGACTGAGGAGCAGGCAGACAAATTCCGGGCCAGATTTCGCGATTACGTTGAGGATCGCAATGGTGCTACACGGCGCGTATCTCGGTCAGGTGGTGATCTTGGAGTTCGCGTGCGGCGGGATCTGAAACGTACAGCGAGAAAGGCGGTGAACAGTATATCTTCGGTTTTGACGGCAGAGCAGCTCGAACATTATGAAGAGTTGCTAAAGATCGCTAACGAACAGTATATGTTCAATGCTGGTTTGCTATAGGTTTCCTCAATAGGGTCTGATCAGCACACAAGGGGCGATGGGCGTTCGTCCTGGCTCACTGTCGATCCTTTGAGTTTACTGCCTGGATTAAAGGTGGTAAGAATCTATTGCGGTGGATAACGGATCAAGTCCGATATGACAATATCATAATACCGATACGATGAAATATGGCGCCTGGTAACGGACAGACGCTTGGCATAGTGATTACAGCACACGGAAGATAACCGATGACGCAAATAAAAAAGGCACACCCAAAAGGTGTGCCTTTTCGTTTAGTCGCTTAAATAAGCGGGTTAGTAGGCACCGAAGTTATAGGTTGCTTCAACTCCCCAGTAACGCGGATAGAGGGAGATAACTCGCTGAGGCCAGTTAGAGCCATAACCACTGCGACGCGCATCCATATCTGCCGAACGAATGTAAGTATCGTCCATCAAATTGTCGACAAATAATGATGCATTCCATCTTCCTGTCTGCTCCCTGAAGGTCACACGCAAGTCCATTCGATCACGCTCTGGAACGCGGTCCCAGGGGCGGTCGAATGGATGGGTAATGTAGTCGCCCGTGTAGGCCCAGGACAGATAAGCCGTAATTGTCCCCGGATCTGTATACCAGACGTAGGAAGCCCACAGTGAAGCCTTGTGTTTTGGTATTCCCTGTAACTCATAGCCATCGATCTCAAGACAGTACAGCGCTTTAATCTCAGCAGGCATGTTACAGGGATTCTCGGTCAGATCACCGCCGAACACATTACGCGGATAACGTGGGTCAGACTCATTGAAGAATGTGTAGGGTGCATCGTATTCACTGATGGTATAGCTGTATTGACCGCCAAAGGTGAAGGCATCGTTGAAGAGATAAAGGCCATCAATCTCAAAGCCCTTATTAGCTGCTGCTGCGATGTTGGTAGTGACCGATACCGGACCTCGACCACCAGGTGGTGCGAGTGGTATACCACCTGGTAGTGTCAGGTTGGGTAAAGAGAAGTCACCAGAGGTTTCTTCCCATTTCTCAACATGGTCCTGATAGTTCTTGTAGTCATAGTAGTACAAGGCTGCGTTTAGCTGCAGTCTGCCGTCTAAATGGACGCCCTTATAGCCGAGTTCGTAGGAAGTAATTTCCTCTCCTCCGTACTCAAGCAAGACCCGCATGTCTACCGCACCATCACCGGTGGTATCAACCTCACCCCTGTTTTCAGGTCCACCCATGTTCCAGCCACCTGCACGGTATCCAGAGGTGACGCCCAGATAGACCAGAATATCGGCAGTCGGCTCCCAGTTGAAGTTGACACGCCAGGTCTTTTCATTGTCGGGATTAAATGAACCTCTGGTGCGATGTCCCCAGGAAATTGGCACACCCTGGAAGCGTACCGGGTAATCGCAGGCCGCAGCGCCAAATTCGCAGGTGTAGCCAATCGGGAAGTCCGCATCGCCGGTGAAATATGCATTCCCCATGGCGACGTTCATGGCAGCCAGACCATTGACGCCAGCAGCATAGAAGGCCATCGGATTCATCGCTTCGCCGTTATTCAACTCGGTCCCGTTCATGGCAGTCTGAATAGCCCACGGCAGCCAGGCGGAGTAGTCGTTGGCATTAAGTTCAGAATAGCCACCGCGTTGCTCGAGTCCCTCACGCTTGTCTTTCGAGTAGCGAACACCGAGCGTTACGCTGAGAGTGTCCGTAATCTGATAATCACCCTGTGTGTAGAAAGCCATGTTGATATTCTCAACGATGTTGCGATGCTCATACACTGCTCCCGTATCACGTTCACGAGAGTAGGTGGTGCCGGGATCTCCGCAGTACTTACCGTAGCCGGATCCGTCTGAACCATCACCAACTGTAACTGTTTCCCAGTTCATGCACTCAGGTACCACCCAGCCGACCACGGCCAGGGCATCCAGTAACCAGGTAGGATGTTCTGCAGGACCGTAGTTGACTGCGTCGTTGACACGATCCTGGGCGGCGCGCTCACGAATTCCGTACCACTGGTCGCGATTCTCTTGGAAGTAGTACAAACCTGTGGTGGCAGTCCAGCGTTCGCCTGCTTCCCAGAAAATCCGCAGTTCGTGGGATCGGCTCTCGGTTGCTGCGATTACCGTGTCATCAATGTCAGAGGTATGGCCATTTGAGAAGTCATTATCACGATTGAAGTAGTATTCAAATTCCTGATAACCGGCCATATAGCGGAAGGATAGTGTGTCGCTGTAGTCCCAGTCGACGGCCAGTGATCCTGCCATATGATCAAATGTCTCCCAGGCCGTGTTGTTGGTCAGTGAAATCACATCGGGTGCATCTGAATTTCCCACGCCGTATGAAGCCACATCTGGGTTGTTGTAACCAGGCGAAGGCATATACGGCCACTCATCGGTATTGTCCACACCAGGTCTGTTGTAGGCACCGTAGTGAGTTGCTCCGGTTGTCGGGTGAAGCCATGGCACGGCGCCCAGAGGGTGATCCGCAAGGTCGCCGTAAGTGTTGTACCAAGCCTCGTCTACCGGTCTGAATCCAGGGGCATAGTGTTTTGTATCACGATTGACGCGATATCGTGGATCACACTGGTTCTCATTAGTAATTGGATGCACACCAACACAGGGGCCTTCACCGGTGATTGCGTGACCACCGTTACCGAAGTTACCCTCTCTGGCACTCTTCCGGTCATTGACCCGGAAATTGACGTTGACGTCATCAGAGGCGCGCCAGTCGAGGATGATCGCGATGTTACTGTCGTTGATGCCTTCCACATCCTCTGTGCCGGCATGACCATCAACCGCGCCGTCTCGATTTCGTTCCACACCAGTGATACGGTAGGCCAGATCCTCGGTGATGGGACCGGTGACAAAACCGAAATACTCATTGGTACCCAGGTCACCAAGCATCATGCGAAATTGAGCGCCAAATTCATCATGGTCCGGTTGATTGGTCACGTAGTTAAGGACGCCGCCAATCGAGTTTCGACCATACAGGGTGCCTTGCGGACCCCGCAGCACTTCGATGCGTTGGATGTCGTATAGGCCACCTTCCGTTGCAGCAATACCGAAATCTGATGAATAGATGCCGTTGTAGTAAGTTCCAACGCCGGGATCACCTCCCAGGCCTCGGAAGTTACGACCAACACCACGAATCTTGATATCCCAGTCGGTACGGGTCGTAGCAGGTATGAAATTTACCATTTCATTCGGTCCCTGGACTCCCATGTCTTTCAGGAAGTCTTCATCGAGAGCGGTAATGGCAATGGATGTGTCTGATACTGTTGCTTCGACCTTCTGGCCGTAGACAACCACTTCTTCAAGGCGCTTTGAGCTACTTTCATCCTCAGCAGCAAAAACTGCAGGAATGCTTAATATAAAAGCTGCAGAAAAGACGCAGAAGCTGCAACGCTCCAACAAAATCTTCATTAATGTGTCCCCTGTTGTTTGTCTTTCTATTCTAATGATTTTGGAGAACTTTATTAGTATTTCTTTTAGTCCGCATGACCAAAATCACTCAAAATTGGCAAAATGTCAAGCATTGTTATGGATCCTGAAGAAAGTGGCTTAAGTAGCTTGTACGATCGATCTCATCAAATTGCTTTTATTGAATTGGGGAAGGAAGTTAAAAGCAGGTTTGAGGGCGTCTGAGCAGGCAGTAGCCCGGCGATTAAAGGGCAAATGAGTACGAATGTGGCTCTGCGCAACCTGAACCTGATATTTTCGACGATGACCTCGCTGATGAGGCTACGAATGGGGCTCACAGCCAATCAAACCACCGGGAAACCGAAGAAAAACTGATGCTGAATGAGTTCGAGGGCTGTCCTCACTGCAGGCTGGTTCGGGAGCTTTTAATGAGACTGGATCTTAATATGCTGTAAAATAGCAAAACGTCTGGTTACTGCTGTTGGCAGAAGCCGGGGCGAGCGCGATAGCAAGAGGGGTTATTATTGCAGCCAATTGATGAAACCAATCGAATTGAATCACTGGATGTTATAAGAGGCTTCGCACTGCTTGGTATCCTGCTGCTGAATATTCTGGGGTTTGGGCTTCATTCAGCTTCCTACCCAAATCCGGGATTCGATCTGTCTGCTGGATCCGGTCTGGATCTTTTTACCTATGCTACCGTCGAGCTCTTTGCCGAGGGTGCGATGCGTTGCCTGTTCTCCATGTTGTTTGGTGCTGGTGTGGTGCTTTTTACAACGGGGGCCAGAGCCAAGAGTGGATCACTGCACTATAAACGTACCCTGGGGCTGCTGACCTTCGGCCTGATCGATGCCTACCTTCTTCTCTGGAATGGCGACATCCTGGTGACCTATGCATTGGCTGGTGCGCTTCTATATTGGGTGCGCAATATCAGTGTCCGATCATTGATTATCATGGCGGGTGTTTTGATATTGATAATGTCAGGGTTTTACGGGCTGATTAGATTGGCACTGGGTGAGGCATACAAGGCATCTGAAATCGTCATGCAAGCCGAAAATCCTGATTCTCTTGACCAGGGAGTCCTGTTGGGGGCGGAACAATGGACGGAGTTCGTTAAGGATTACAAACCTACCGATGAAGCCATCGCCGGGGAGCTCTCGGCGCGAAGGGAAAGTTATTTATCGGCATTTTCATGGAATGCGAAAAAGACCAACATGATGCTTTCTGTAAATTTACCGATGATCATCATCTGGGATGCGCTTGCCATGATGTTGTTGGGGATGGCGTTTTATAAGGCGGGAATATTTCAGGGAGAGAAGGCTGCTGGTTTTTATATCAAATTGATGCTGGCAGGATTTTCCACTGGTCTTCTTGTGAATGGCTACGAGGTCAGTGGTGCCATTACGAGTGAATTTGATCTCTTCAGCATATTTGCACAGATGCAGCCAACTTATCATATTGGCCGACTTGGTATGGCGATCGGTTATATTGGTCTGCTCGTATGGCTAACTCATCGTGACGTGCTTACCCCCTTACGAGGATGGCTGGCGAGCGTGGGGCGGATGGCGCTGACCAACTATCTGATGCACTCGATTATTTGTGCGCTGATTTTCACCGGCACGGGATTAGCACTGGTGGGTGAACTGAATCGTGCGTCGCTATATCCGATTGTTATTGGAATCTGGTTTTTCCAGCTCTGGTTCAGCCAGTTTTGGTTGAAGCGATATCGATTCGGACCAGTGGAGTGGCTGTGGCGAGCGTCAACTTATGGGGAAAGACCTGCCTTTAAGCGATAGAAAAAGACAGCCAATGATGGATCTCTGCACCTCTCCTCAGCCGCCATCACGGACTGCAACCTCCAGTTCATGTAATTGCTCAACCAGTGACTTCAGGGTTTCGAATGCGTCGTTGTACTTCTTATCTTCTTCCTCATTCTCACCAAACGTGTATCCCTTGGGTACCTGGGAATATGGGTTGCGTTTTAGTACATCGAGTTCAGCAACCAGTGCACTATGGCGGCGTCTCTGCTTGAGGGTCATTTTCCACATGAAAGTATGCTAGCACGTATCGCATTCGCGCAATAACAGGATACACCGGGGATGGCTTAATCATCCCGTACTTGGGTAGACTTAAGATATGAAGTATCTCTGGTTAATCTTTTCCGGTTTAAGACGCAACACCATTCGGGTGGTGCTTACCGTATTGTCGATTTCGGTCGCCTTTACCCTTTACGGTCTGTTGCGACCTGTTGGGCTGGTCTTCGATTCCGGTGCCAATCTACCCGGTAACAATCGCCTGGTGGTTTCACCGAAACATTCCCTCAGCGATATGTTGCCGGTAGGACACGTTTCTCAAATCCGACAACTCGAAGGAGTTACCTCCGTCACAACCCAGACATGGTTTGCCGGAACATATAAAGATCCGGAGAACACATTTGCTCAATATGCAGTAACACCGGAGGAATATCTTGAGCTGTATCCGGAGTTGTTGCTGACGGAGAAGGAAAAAAAGGACTTTCTCAATATCCGGACCGCCGCACTTGTCAGCAGATCAATCGCGGAGGAATTTGAATTTAGGGTGGGAGACAAAATTCCTCTGATCCCGAGCATATGGATGAACAGAGACTTCAGACACTGGGAGTTTGACCTGGTTGGGATTATTGAGACAGACGATGAGACAATTGATGCGCCTCGGTTCTTGTTTCGCTTCGACTATTTCGATGAGTACCGAGCCTTTGCCAATGGTCTGGTCGGTAATATCATTCTAGGTGTAGAAGAACCCGAGCAGTCCGCGGCTCTGATCAGAAGGGTAGATGCATTGTTTGCTAACTCACCAAATGAAACCGAGACATCATCTGAACGCGACTATTTTCTGAACTTTGCCAGACAGCTCGGTGATATTGGTCTGATAGTTAACTCGGTTCTCACTGCAGTCTTCTTTACCATACTATTGCTGACTGCCAACACCATGTCACAAGCCATTCGTGACAGGATTCCTGAGATGGCGATTCTCAAAACCCTGGGTTATCGCGACTGGACGATCCTGCTCCTGGTTTTTGGCGAGTCGGTTACCATCACCGTTCTCGGCACAGTGATCGGCATTGTTGTCGCCATATGTCTCTCAATCTATATCAGTGGATTGGGTGCTAATCAGTTCGGACCAATCAGAGTGACACAAGACGTTGTCGCCTCGGCATTTATGGTTGCGGTTCTGATGGGTGTCATCGTTGGTTTGCAACCCGCTTTGCAGGCAAAGCGGGCCAGTATCGTCGACTCGTTGCGGAGAACCTGACGATGAAAATAGCCCGGCTAATCAGTGCCTTGTCTCTAATCAACCTGAAAAGTCTGCCGGATAGATCTGGAGCGTCCCTGGTCGTCGTGGTTGGTATTGCTGGTGTGGTGGCGGTACTGGTGTCATTGCTCGCCATGGCACATGGGTATGAAGAGACACTGGGTAAGACCGGCAGAACAGATCGAGCACTGCTTCTTAGATCTGGCGCATTACTGGAGCTTAGCGGTGGCACGAACATCGATGAGTTTCCGATCATCAGTAGAAAACCCGGCATTGCCCGTGTCGATGACAAGCCACTTGCGGCCATGGAGACCTATGTCACGGTCAAATTGAAAGAAATTGGCAGCGACCAGTTGGCAAGTGTCCCCATGCGCGGGATCAGTGAAGATTCCTTTCGGGTTCGCCCGGAAGTGAAGATTTCTAAAGGACGCAGACCCGATTCCGGGAAACTGGAGCTGCTGGCTGGGGCGAGTGTGGCAGAGAGACTTCTGGGACTCTCTGTCGGTGATATTACTCCCATCAGGGGAACTGACTGGAAGGTTGTTGGTCACTTCACCGCCGCAGGAGGTGCCTATGAGTCTGAAATCTGGGCAGACGAACGATTGCTCGCCGGTCTCCACAATCGTGGACCAACATTTTCTTCTGCACTAGTTCAGCTTGAATCGGAACACGACTTCGATTTTTTAGTGGAGCAGCTGGAGGATGATCGTCGACTCACCGCAAGGGCGATACGGGAATCCGATTACTACAGTGCCCAGTCCAAACAGACCACACAGTTGATTCAGTCGGTTGGTATCCTGATAGCAGTCATCATGTCTGTCGGCGCAATATTTGCCGCACTCAACACGATGTACGCAGCCATCGCTGCTCGTAGACTAGAGATCGCGACCCTCAAAGCGCTGGGATTCAGACCCATGGCCATATTTTTTACGGTGGTTCTGGAAGCGCTGACGTTGTCGTTGTTAGGCGGTGTCATTGGTGCTGGAACCACCTATCTGTTCTTTAATGGATACCGGGTATCAACCGCTGGCGGCTCCTTTATGAAGGTCAGCTTTGACTTCATGGTGACACAGGAGCTTCTTGTTATTGGGATTTCGCTTGCCGCGATGCTGGGTGTGATTGGTGGTGCCATTCCGGCATTCAGTGCAGTGCGCCGGTCGATTATTGATGGGCTTCGGGAAGTCTGAAATAGTCTTCGGGGAGGAATGAGATTTACTGCAGGGGTTAAAACCCGCGGCGTTAATCGTGTGAGCCACCTGGGTGGCTATCTCGATTGGCGCGGATTAAAGCGAACATTGCTCAAGCAAGTGCTATTTTAGTCAGCTCAAATCTGAATCCAGATTACTGTCGAACCATGGTATTGTTGCCTACTTTTTGAAATTACCGACCTTCGCGGAGGCACGAAATGAAAACACGAATTACTGAACTATTCGGGATAGAACATCCGGTTATCCAGGGAGGCATGCACTATGTTGGCCTGGCAGAGATGGCGGCAGCCGTATCCAATGCAGGTGGTCTCGGGATAATCACCGCCCTGACGCAGCCGAGTCCCGATGATCTGGCAAAGGAGATTGCACGTTGCAGGGAAATGACCGATAAACCAATTGGCGTCAATCTTACTTTTCTGCCGGGGTTCGCTTCGCCAGACTATCCGGGATATATACAGGCCACCATCGAAGGTGGCGTAAAGATAGTAGAAACAGCGGGGCGGAGTCCTGAGTCCTTCATGCCGGTGTTGAAGGGTGCTGATATCAAGGTCATTCACAAATGCACCTCGGTCCGTCATTCACTCAAAGCCGAGAATATTGGCTGCGATGCCGTGAGCGTAGATGGTTTTGAATGTGGCGGTCATCCCGGTGAGGACGATATCCCAAACATGATTCTGCTGCCACGTGCAGCTGAAGAGCTGAGTATTCCATTCGTCGCCTCAGGTGGGATCGGTAATGCACAGCAACTGGTAGCGGCACTGGCGCTTGGTGCCGATGGTATCAATATGGGGACGAGATTTATTGCCACCACGGAAGCTCCCGTCCACCAGAACGTGAAGGAAGCCATTGTTAATGCGAGTGAACTCGATACCCGGCTTATCATGCGTTCACTGCGAAATACCGAACGAGTAATGAATAATGTCGCTGTTGAGAAGATCATGGCGGTTGAGAAAGAGAAAGGTGACAGTCTCGGCATTGAAGATATTGCAGAACAGGTCGGGGGTGTTTATCCGAAGATCATGCAGGAAGGTACGATGGACGTCGGTGCCTGGAGTTGCGGCATGGTCGCTGGTCTGATCCACGATATCCCAACCTGCCAGGAACTGATCGATAGAATCGTCGATGGTGCTGACGAAATCATCAAGGAGCGACTAGCCTCATTTGCCTGATGGACAGTCTTAATCAATTGCATTCGTGCCTGAGTCCGGAATGATTTCTGATCAGTCCAGAATCTTGTCACGAATGCGATCAATCTGTGCCTCGGTGACGCCCAGGTGGAGCAGATAGCCAGGAATGCTTGAAAACCGCCCGGCAAGAAATTCAAGCGTCAGGGCCATGGTTTGAGGAGAGCAGCCCTTCAGATACATGCCCGGTTGCTTGGGATCCACATTCTTGTCTGTTTCAACAAGAGAAGCCGTCAGAGCGTAGTCAGCGCAAATGACATCATTTGGAACACCAGCGACTGCCAGCAGGATCGCCGCAACCATACCGGTCCGGTCTTTGCCTGAACGGCACTGAAATGCGAAACCGTTGTTTAGACTGTCTGCAATGGTCCGCATAATATCAGCCATGATAAAGCCCGACTCGATCAGTCCACTGCAATAAAGGTCTGACAGTTTTACCTCTGGCGCGACTTTCTTTCGCTTTGAGCGGTAGTCGTCGAAGCGGTCACCCCAGAAATCATGCATGACGAAATTGACTCGCTGCGACCTGGAGAAAACGTTAGGTGCATCGGCGATCTCCCACTTCATTCTCAGATCAATAACAGTATTAATACCGTAGTCGATAAGGAAATCCTGATCAGCCTTTGTCAACTGATCCATGTCCCCGGAACGAACCAGGCTGCCCCAGCGGGTTTGCCTGCCGTCATTGGTGGTATAACCGCCGAGATCACGAACATTTTGCGCGTTATTGATCTTGATGACCCGATCAGGGTGAGTTGTCTCGTCTACGTGCCTTCTCCGATAAGAATCCTGTCCGGCAAATTGATTCAAAGACCCCGCAGAAATTCCAGAAGGGCTTTATTGGTTGCAGCGGGTTCTTCCTGTTGAATCCAGTGCCCAATATCCGGCACCAGAACAACGTCTCTCAAGTCAGGGATAAAATTACCCATCATGCCCTTCAACGTCTCGGCGTTGGCGCCGCCGATTACCATATCCTGTTCACCCGCTACAAATAGGGTAGGTACTTCTATCTTCGCACCAGAGAGATGTTCAGTGATCTTCCAGTTCCTCTGGAAGTTCCGGTAATAATTGACGCCACCGCGAAATCCGGTTTTCTCAAACTGCGCCACATAGTAGTCAAGATCCGTCTGCGTTAACCAGTCTGGCAACTCTTTCGCTGCACCGAGGCGTGGAATCCAGCCGCCTGCAGCACGCTTTGGATCAGTGATGACAGGATCTTCGCGAGGCGAGTCAGGTGACAGATAGAGTCGGCTCAGTAATCCACGCGGATCACTGTCATATTCTTTCTCTGCGACTCCTCCTGCTTCATTGTGATAGAGGATGTAGAAAAAATTGTCACCAAATCCAGCTTTCATGGAATCCATGGGATCCTCGGCAGCCCGGCCGCTGTAAGGCACGCTCATCAGCACCAGGCTTGAGAATCGATCCGGATGCAGCAATACGCTGCTGTAGGCAACCACCGAGCCCCAGTCGTGCCCGACCATAGTTGCTTTTTCCTCGCCGAGGGCATCCAGTACACCAACCATATCTGCGGCAAGGTGCACGATGTCATAGTCATCCACCGCTTCAGGTGCATCGGTCTGACCATAACCTCGCATCTCGGGAACCACGACTCGAAATCCTGCGCCAGCCAGAGCGGGAATCTGGTGTCGCCATGAATACCAGGACTCCGGCCAGCCGTGAGCCAGAAGCACAAGCGGACCATCGTCACCTGCTTCGGCGACACGCATGCGAATACCGTTTGTCTCGATGAATCGAAATGTCACCCCTTCTACTGCTGGGTCTTCCATAGTCATGTCCTTGTTATCCGAGAACGCATTGTAACTGCCACATCCCAATAGGATCATTATCAGAATATTTCCTGTTAATTGGGTAAGTCGCATTTTAATTCCTTGCTTACAGGGATTATGCCAAGGTTAACACTCTATGAGAGTATTTCGGAACACACAACTCTTTACGTCCCTGGTGTGTTCCTAACGAGTTCAAGCGGTTGTCCAGGCGACGCGAATGCCGGGGTGCATCCCAAACCCCTTGGATAACTAATCAAACAGATTCGCAAGATTTCTTTTCATCGAATCTGCCACGTACAAAGCAAGTGCCTGAATCGTGCTGGTCGGATTCACGGAAGCTGAAGTCACAAATATGCTGCCATCGACAATGAACAGATTACGAACATCGTGACAGCGTCCCCGGTCGTTGACAACTGAATTGCCCGGGTCTGAACCCATCCGTGCGGTCCCCATCAGGTGCCAGCCCGCGAGTCTCGCAGGGCCGTATGTGCGGATTTCTTTTGCGCCGGCAGCCGCCAGAACCTTCCTGGCCCTCTCCTGACCATGCTTCAACATCTTCATGCTGTTTTCACTGATCCGATAGTCAATCTTTGGCGCCGGGATGCCGTCGGAATCCACCAGGTTCGGATCAAGGGTTACACGGTTGTGATCCTCCGGTAAATCCTCACACAAGATGCCGACACTGGCAGTATGATCGAATCGACCGGCGAAGGCATCGTGATGCGCGGCACCCCAGGGTATGTCACCGTTTCTCGTTCCTGTTAGGGCAGTTACAACAGGCCCAGTGCTTCTTGTAATCTGCATCGTGTACCCGCGGACATAATCCCGGGCGAGGTCCGTTTCGTAAAACTCATGACTGAGGATGCAACATCCCTGAGGTCCCATATGTCCATCAAGCGGTTGCTCGAACAGCCCTTGTGCGCCGCCGGTAGGATGGAACATTAGGTTGTGTCCAACGAGACCGCTGCGATTTGCCAGTCCGTCCGGGAACATTTCAGACGTTGAATTTAGGAGCAGTCTGGGTGTGCCGACGCCGTTGCATGCCAGCACTACGACCTCGGCGCGTTGCCTGCATTCGTTACCATCTTCGTCAAAGTAGATGACACCTGTTGCCATGCCTTTCTTGTCAACGGTTATTTCACGCACTCTGCAGTGGGTTTTGATTTCAACGCCTTTCCTCAGTGCTTCCGGCCAGTAAGTTACATCGACACTCGCCTTGGCACCTTGAGGGCAGCCTGACGTGCATGCACCGAGATTAATACACTGATCGCGACCCTCATATTGTCGAGAAGTAATGGCGCTGTCTGATGGCCACCAGTGCCAGCCAAGTTTGTTGTATCCCCTGGCGACGGTTTCCCCGACACGACCTAAAGGCAGGGGTGGAAGAGGAGGATTTTTCGGTGGATATGCAGGGTCACCCGGCAGACCTGATACGCCCATCATGCGATCATTTTCGGCATAGAAAGGCTCAAGCTGCTCGTAGCTGATCGGCCAGTCATCAGCGACGCCGTCTTGTGTTCTGACCCTGAAATCAGAAGGGTGAAAGCGCGGAAAATGGGCAGCATAGAGAATGGTACTCCCACCCACCGCGTTGAAATTGACGACGGAAATGGGTGAGTTCTCATCATTGATCGGATAGTCAGTCTTGAGTTGACGCACATTGGGGTTGATGTGAAAGTCCCGGGAAGGAGGTCTCTCCCAGTTCTTCCTTGTCGCTGGATACTCCGCGGGATTGATCCAGCCACCCTGTTCCAGGCAGAGAATTCTCATGCGTGTGTCTGCAAGGCTCCATGCCATAGCTGCACCGGAAGCACCAGCCCCGATAATCAGTACATCGACGATATCTTCAGACATGCTGCTCCTCTCCAGATAATCAGCGGTCCAGCAGATTCCTAGTCACGGACAGGCTCAAAAATATAGGGATCCAGGGTTTCCTGTGCCGCGATTCGGAATTTGTGCCAGTGACCTCCGCCGTAGTAGGCAAGGCTGCCGGGTTCAGCGTCTCCGTGTCCGTTGTAGTAGGAAATACAATCCCGTAAGGGTGCGCTGTTTATGTCGGCAATCCGACAGTGCTCTGCATACTTCTTTTCTGGTTCTTTCCTGACATCAACAATACCAGCGTCTCGCTCGCGCATGGTTGAGAGCATCCAGACGACGTAATCACCGTGCTCTTCGATCGCATTTGTGAAGTTGAAACTACCGCCCCCACCTTGAGGTCCGGAGATGATAAACAGATTAGGAAAGCCGTTGCTGTGTAGGCCAAGGAATGTCTTTGTCCCCTGTGACTGCCACTTTTCAGTCAGTGAAATTCCATCGCGACCAGTAATCATGTTAAATGTTGAAGTTGCCATCCATTGAAATCCTGTCGCGTAAATCAGCACATCCAGTGGATATTCGGTCCCGTCGTGTACAACACCCTTTTCATTTATCTGACTGACACCTCGAGGTGCGGTGTCGACGAGTTTTACATGGGACTTGTTAAAAGCTGGCAGATACTCATCGTGAAAAGTCGGTCTTTTGCACCCGTATGGGTAATAGGGTTTCAGTGCGGCTGCGGTTTCAGGATCCTCAACGATGGCGTCAACCCGGGCACGAATTTGCTCCATGATGCGGTAGTTGGTGTCCAACTGCTTCTGGGTCAGCTGTTCCGGGGATAACTCTTTCGAGTACACTTTGCGCACTTTGAAATCATCGACCTTACCCGCCAGGTAGTCGTCGTTCGCTTTCAATGCGGTTCGGCCTTCAGATATTCTGGCGAACCTCGCCCGTCTGGCTTTAGCCCAGCCTGGTTCCTTGCGCCAGGTATTGATCTCCTCCTCGGTGGTTTCGCGCTGATCACGAACGTCAATAGAAGAAGGCGTGCGCTGGAAGACGTAGAGTTCTTTTACAATTTTCGCGAGTTCCGGGACAACCTGAACGGCCGTCGCACCCGTACCAATAATACCGACAGTCTTGTCTTTCAAATCGACAGTGTAGTTCCAGCGGGAAGTGTGAAAAGAATCCCCTTTAAATTTCTCCATACCGCCGATTCTGGCCAGTTTTGGTGTTGTCAGAATACCGTTGGCAAGGACCACAAACCTTGCTCGCATTTGATCACCGCGGTCTGTTGAGACAGTCCATCTTCCAGTTGCTTCATCCCAGTCGGTTTTTTCAACCGTCGTGTGGAAAAGGCAGTGATCATAGAAGTTGAATTTCTCAGCCATGTTTTGGCAGTACTCCATAATTTCGAATCCCGAGGCGAACTTCATCGTCGGTACGTAACCCATCTCCTCCAGCAGGGGGAGATAACTATAGGACTCGACATCACAGGCTATTCCGGGATACCGATTCCAGTACCAGGTTCCTCCAACATCGCCACCTTTCTCGCAGAACCTCACATCATTAAATCCAGCCTCGCGGAGTTTGTGCCAGAGTAGAAGACCGGCAAAGCCTGCCCCCACCACCAGGATTTCACATTCGTCAGTGAGTGCTTCTCTGGGTACCGGGTCTGATGAATAGACGTCTTCAAGGTACTTGCTGAACTCACCCTCCATGGCCATGTAGTCGGCAGCACCTTTTCTTGCCTCTTTAAACTCGCGATATTTCGCCTGCTCCTCAGCATCGAAAACTGCACCAGGGGGAGGGGGTGGAAGTGTCTTGAGTGACTCGTCTTCAACCAGTGAGTAGCCGCTGCCGGTAATTTTTTCGGTTGCCTTGGCAGCACGAGTATTGAATATTTTTAATCCAGTCTCAGGGTCTGTTTGGATTGACATATTTTTATTCTCATTATTCTTGATTGATGTCAGCGAGATCCAGACGACGTTCCACCTACATCTTGTGTATGGAATGCACTTGATCATCACCTGCGCTATTAATACTAACCGTTGTTACTGCAGATGGTTAGTACATTGTGTGTCATTGACTCGTTGCGAGTCTGGAAGGTTTGCTGTTAATCATGTGGACGGGTGTGGCAAGTGTTTCCTGGCGTTCTTTGGACTGCAGACATTCATGGTCTGTGCTGGGTGTGACTTGATCTCAAATTTTCTGGTAGTGGCCTGGGGCAGAGTCTCTGCAATTACGTGATTCTTTTCATCCGGCACCCAGGGCAACTCGCTCCCTTCACCGGAGACCAGTTGCTGTAGTCGGTCCTGAGCTTTATTGACTCAAGCATGACAGGTGATCTCAGCCCCTTTATCCGGTTGTTGGTCGATGCAGGCTGTATACATTGTCATCAGGTCATCATCAATGGTGGTTTATATATGCTTTTTTGCAGCTTTGAGTACCGTTGGAAAGTCGTGGTTATAGCTCATATGAGAATGTAGTAGTCATAGCGACTTCTGTTAGCCAGCACCAGCCTTTCACGATTGTTGTTGTTTAATTAGATGGTAGCGAGATTTATATAGTCGGTTTCGCTCTCGAGGAGGTTGCCCTGATCGTGTTTAGTGGATGTTGCTTCTAAGTGCATGCAAGATGTGATATCAAAAACCTGGAACCGGAACGACGTAAGATCACTCAGGCAAGTGCCATTCTGCCCAGGGTAAAGAGATTCTAAATTCTCATCTTAGGCAAAGAGCTCTGGCTCGTCATGGTGGCAGCTTAATTGGGTTGTTGGGAATTTCAGGGTACATGGATTATGTTCAGTTTTTTTATGATCTCATGTGGTTTGCAGACAGATCACAGATAATATTACTATGCGGAACGGCCAGCGCGATTAGCCCCGTCGAATAACAAGAAAGGAAGGAGTGAGAGCCATGAATACAGTTTCCAGAAATCTGCTGATCCTGGCAGCCGTTGTTGCGGTTGTTACCCTGATCGTTCTTTCAACACAAGAACAGCCTAAAGAAGAGGTTGCAGAGACTCCCGTGCCCGTCGAGCAAGCTGCATCGAAGGTAGGCTTAATTGATGAGGCGCGAATCAACAGTGCCGACAGCGAACCGGGCAACTGGTTGGCTTACGGCAGGACATACGAGGAACAGCGATTCTCGCCACTTGACCAGATAAACAAAGAGTCCGTATCGGAACTGGGACTGGCGTGGTTTGCTGATATGCGGAGCAATCGGGCGCTCGAATCGACCCCGATTATTGTCGATAACATGATGTTTGTATCCAGTGCCTGGAGTCGAGTGCATGCATTTAATGCTGTCACCGGCGAGGAACTCTGGATGTACGACCCAAAAGTGCCGGGTGCCTGGGGACGCAAGGCGTGTTGCGATGTAGTGAATCGGGGTGTGGCTGTTTACAAAGGACGGGTTTATGTTGCGAGTCTTGATGGCTATTTAATATCTCTTGATGCAGCAACCGGTAATGAAATCTGGCGGGTCAATACCCTGATCGACAGAGATAGGGATTATACGATTACCGGCGCACCAAGAGTTGCCAATGGCAAGGTCTACATTGGCAATGGCGGTGCCGAATACGGCGTTCGCGGTTATGTCACCGCGTACGATACCGAGACAGGGGAGCAGGTATGGCGCTTCTACACGGTACCCGGGGATCCTTCGTTGCCGTTTGAACATCCTGAAATGGAGATGGCGGCAAAAACCTGGAAGGGTGGCGAATGGTGGAAAATAGGTGGTGGCGGAACAGTCTGGAATTCGATTGTTTACGATCCTGATTTTAACAACGTTTATCTGGGTGTAGGGAATGGCTCGCCCTGGACTCGTGCAATTCGTTCTCCTGGCGGTGGCGATAACCTGTTTCTTTCATCGATTGTTGCACTGGATGCCGACACGGGTGAGATGAAGTGGTACTACCAGACCACACCGGGTGATAACTGGGACTATACAGCCGTACAGGACATGGTGCTGGCGGATATGGAAGTTGATGGTGTCGACAGGAAGGTGTTGATGCAGGCGCCAAAGAATGGATTTTTCTACGTTATAGACCGGGCAGATGGAGCCCTGCTGCGAGCTCACAAATATGTTACCGCTACCTGGGCGACCCATGTCGATATGGAAACCGGTCGGCCGGTTGAGGATCCGGCCCTCGACTATATCTCTGAAGCGAAATGGATTCTGCCGGGTCCGTTAGGAGGTCACAACTGGCAGGCCATGTCCTGGGATAGTGAAAAGGGCATCATGTATATCCCCGCGCTGGAGAACCCCCTCGCTTATGCAATGAATGAAGAGTGGCAAGCGACGGGTACCTATAAGCGGGTCGTTGGTGGCTGGAACACTGGTATCGAAATTGGCAACATCGTTCAGGTGATAGGTGCAGCCGGTGTACCACCCAAGGCTCGAGGAATTCTAAAGGCCTTCAATCCCCTCACCGGGGAGGAATCCTGGGCGATTGAACAGCTTCACTACTGGAACGGTGGCGTGCTGGCGACAAAGGGTGGTTTGGTTTTCCAGGGTAATTCTCTGGGAGAATTCAATGCCTTTGATGCTGACAGCGGTGAACTGCTGTGGACGTTTAATTCCTTTACGGCTTTTCTGGCACCTCCCATGAGCTATCAAATTGATGGTATTCAGTATGTCGCGATACTGGCAGGCACAGGCGGGGGGGATTTGTTTAGCGGTGAGTTGCCCAATGTGGCATCTGTGACCTATGGCAACCGGGGTAAACTGCTGGTGTTTAAGCTGGGTGGAAATACTGATTTACCGCCGCCAACCGCGGTTGATCGGAAAATTCCGGAGCAGCCGGATCTTCAGGCATCGGCAGAAGATGTACAACGAGGAGAGAAACTCTATCACGAGACATGCGCGGTTTGTCATGGTTTGCTGGTCCGGGCGGGAGGAGTCGTTCCTGATTTGAGGCTGATGCAGCCAGGCAGGCATGACCTGTTCAAGGAAATCGTTCTCGATGGAATTCTAGCTCCCAATGGCATGGCGGGTTTTGCTGATCTGATCGATGAAGGCGACTCAAAGAGAATCCATGCTTATGTGGTCAGCCGTGCTGAAGAAGACAGGAAAGCTGCGGCAGACGCGGCTGCGGGGGAAGACTAATCAGATAGTTTCCGGTCAGAACGTGTCTGTATCGAAGAGAATTAGATTCCCTTTGCAGGCAGTGTGTTTTTGGGTAGCTCGGTAAACTCGATTAGAATTCGTCCATCGGTGAATCCGACGGCATCGGAATCATCAGCTGGTTCTGTGAGGGGGCTTTTTGGTGCTTCCGCATCAGTATCCTGTTTGAGCAGCCCACGAGTTCTCTGACCATTGAGGGTGGCGCCCCCACCGAGTTTGTTGATTGCATCTTCTACCTGCTCGGCCAGGTCGATTTGATACGGCAGTTTATAAGCTCTGGGTTGACCCGAGATGCGCTCAGCAACATCGACCTCCTGAATCCACAGATAGATCTGCCCCTTGGAATTTGAACGTTTATCCGGTTCATCAATTTTTGCCCAGAGAAGGCGGAAGGAGTCAGGCAGTGGTTCAGTCGCTGGCCATCCCTGAATTTCCTTCAGGCCAAAATAAGTACCAACATAAAGTAGTGTGACGATAATCACGAGCGAGACCTTAAAGGCGACACTCCATTTTGTGGCGATCCAGATATTCAGAAGCAATGCTACAACCAGTGCATAGCCAATTGCTAAAAGAGGTGCAGACATTAACCTGCCTTGGGCCCCAGTCGGCTCAAAAGTGATTTTTGCAGGCTGTTGACACTCTTTGGCTGACCGGAGTTATCGAGCACAAATCGGGCGGCGGTAACTTCCATGCCTATTCGATTAAGTTCATGGACGCCGTAGTACACGAGACTTATTTCAGGGTTAAGTTTCTCGATTTTGACGGTGACCGGGACCGGTTCCTTGTAGTTAGCCTTGTAGTGAAGAACATTGACAACATACTCTCCTGGTACCCAGGCCCTGAGCGAAACCGTTTCCTGATTGATGGGATTAGAGATTTTCTGACCATCGATGATCAACTGATCATGAAAGCTTCCCCGATCATCACGATCCAAATGCATCACCTCTGTATCCTTGTTCTCGAACCATAGAACCTGACCTCTTGGATCTTCAACCAGGACGTCAATGTCGTCAGGATGAAAGTCCGGCCAGGACACAGTGATAATGAATTCTGCTTTTGAATCAATCTTGCCGGTTTGATCTGGTTTCGCCATCAACATGAAGGCGACAAAGAACATAAAGGCGAAACCCAGCAGTGCGTTGAATAACAGATCAGTGAACGCATCACTACCTGTTGCCGGGCGATAAAATCTGCTTCGTATCCTCACTCGGTTTTTTGCCCGTTTGCCAGCATGGGGATAACCAGTACATCGACAGAAACCGCGACCCGGTCAATAAATCTGATTGCCGCTGCGTCCAGCAGCTGGTACTGCAGACCGAGCAGCGTACTGGTCACCAATCCGGAAATTGTCGTAAAGAGGGCGACCGCCATGCCACCACTCATCTGCCCCAGTAGCTGTTGCAGCACGTTCGGGTCAAAATCCGTCAATTCGCCCACCGGGGTCAGCATCATGATGAAACCAACAATTGTGCCCAGCAGACCAAGCTTCAGCAGCATGTCAGATGCAAAATGTCCGAAGGAATGTTTGGCAACAAGGCGTTCTCCCAGCGCGTCCAGCAGAATGCCATGCTCAATTTCATTGTCAGAGGTATTCTGGTTTTTCCTGATCAGGTCCTTCAGATAATCCGAAAAAATCCCATCCTTGATTTCCTGATCATCGAGCATTATACAGCCCGCTTCACTCGTCAGGCTGCCCGGATTCGCTTGTTCAAACAGCGTGTATGCTTCATCGACTGATTTTTGGTCAGTTGAAAGCTCGAGGACGAGATATAACCAGTGAAGGCTAAGCAGAGTGTAGAGTCCAAGGATTACGTAGGAAATGTAACTGCGATCACTGTCAAGTGCGAGACTGAGGAAACCACTCTCGCCGATGAGGAAAAATCCAAACAAGATCAATGTCGTTAGTATGAGTGCTCTAAGCAAAAGATTGTGCTCGATACTGATTAATCGATTATTGTCTTTCAGAAATTGCCTCCATGAAATCGACCACTGGCGGGTCTCAAGCGTCACAATCCTCATAATGCTTGATTGTTAACGACTTGTAAAAACCGAATTCACAGTCTCAATGGTCGAAATACCCAGGCTCGGTTTATACTCATGCAGTCTTCAGGTGAGAACCACCTTAAGTAAATCAAACGAAGCATCTTAAACATCAGGCGGAAGAAACGAATGAATACAGAAGATCGCAGGGTAGATTTCTATTGGGACATTGGTAGTACCAATACCTACTTCGCCCTTAAGCTCATTAAACCAATACTGGTTCGAACCGGGGCTGATTTGAACCTGATTCCGCTCAATCTGGGCTATGTATTTCGATCCAACAATTACGTTCTGATGGATGAACCGGCAAACAAAATGTCCAATCGCCTGAGAGACCTGAATCGCTGGGCCGACAAGTATGATCTGCCGTTTCGAATGCCGGATAAATTTCCAATCAAGACCAGTCGGGTACTCAGGGGTGCTCTGGTGATGAAAGAATTTGGGAAGGAGCCTGAATTCATTGAAGCAATATTCTCTGCCTACTGGGAGCGAAATGATGCCAGTATCGAAAACTATGAAGGCATGATTCCCATAGTCGAGTCGTTAGGTATGGACAGTGATGAGTTTATGTCGAGGGCAGAAAGTGATGCAATCAGGCAGCAACTCATTAGCAGCACCAATCGTGGAATTGAAAGAGGTGTATTTGGTGCACCCAGCATGGTGGTGGGCAACGAAATTTTCTGGGGTAAGGATCGCCTGGAATTTGTCGAAGAAGAATTGATGAAGACCTGAATTATTCGAGCCTTTGTTAACTCTCATCCGGCCATTCATCATATTGCGGCAGATCATCATGGATCTCATGCCAGCGTGCTTTTGAACCCACGAACTGATGGAAGCCGGGTGGGCAAGCCAGGTCACCATCAGCGGTACCGAGTGCAAGGTAGAGCATGTGGGTCTCTGGTTTGCAATCCACGAGGAGTCTGGAGCCGCAATGGGTACAGAAAATACTGTCGGAATTTTCTGAGAAAGCATATCTTTTTACACTGTCTTCACCAGAAATATAAGAAAATTTGTCCCGGGCAATTCCTCCCCAGGAGGCAAATGCGGCACCGTGAAGGCGTCTGCAGATTGAACAGTGACAGTGACAGAAATCCTTGAGCTCACAATCCACTTCATACCGGACTTTTGCGCACTCACATCTACCTGTAATCATGGAAAACCCTCCTGTCACTCCTGTCACTTATACAAATGACCTCGGATAAGGTCAGTTAACTCCTGGGTCTTATCGATGATTAAAAGCCTGTCATCTGCCCGGGTCTTGATCGAAGTAGTTTGAAACGGTGAAAACCCAGACCCTGAAGGTAGCCCAGATCGAAATCCATCATGCCGAGGATGTCTCTGGGCTTAATTGACTGTGAACACTGCCAGAGACTCGTATCGCCAGTTTTGTTGACCTTGGAAACGGCCGTATAGCAGATCTTTGAGGGGCAGGTCATTGCACATCCTGCGTTGCCAAATAACATGATTCGTTCCTTCTCTGGGATTGATAGCAGAAACTTCTCGTCTTCATTAGATTCCATTGGAAGAATAACCGTGTCATAGATCTTGTAAGCCTTTTCGACTTTCTTGAGGTTGTTGATATTTTTTATAACACTCGCCTCAACCCGATATTCGGGAAAATCAGCTTTGATCCACTTGGCCAGTTTGTCGTTGGTTATGATGACCGAATTACCAGGTCGATAGTGTTTTTCCAAATAAGGTAAATTCTCTTGATACTCTTTTGCCGTGGCGTGGTGGTTCGTCAGCGGCATGCGCAGATTAATGCCCATTTTGTAAAGAGAACGTAAATCGTATCGACTGAGTTCGGTACCCGCAAATACCCTTCCGCCATATAGTGTGCAGGGTTCGGTAAATCCGAAAAAACTCTCGATCTGTTCAATGGGAATGTGGCTGAAATTCTGCTTGATCAGTTGGTGTATCGGTCGTGCAGGCGGTTTTCCCCGCGCAGAAATCGTAAATTGCATAATGCCGCCCTCGACATGCTCCGAAACAGAAGTAGTATGTAACGGTAATGATTTAAGTCAAGAAATTGATTTCCCAAAACACGAGCAACTGTGTCACCAGCGACCGTTTCCGGGCTGCATGGCATGAGCGGGAAGGATGATGGGAAATCTCTCACGGATTTTCTGATCGGTATCAGCATCGATGTGCAGAGGATAGTGACTCGAGAGAGTTTCTTTAACATAGATTGCAGCCTGGTCTCGAATATCCGGGGATCCAGCACTCTGCCAGTCTTCAAGTGTTCGACGATCGGACAAGGCAGGGTACTCGTATTCCGTTCTCATAATTTCAAGAGTCTGGGGGTGTCTTAGATAGTGACCATCTCCCTTGACAGTTTCAGCCATCACTTCTAACGACAGGGTAGCGTCGTTGACTTCAATCCCCCTGACTGTTCGCATTACGGCGCCAAGCATATCGTTGTCAATTACCATGGCCTCCAGGGAGAGACCCATCAAACTGCCGATCATTCCGGCAGATTCAGATACGTTGTTACAGCCAGTTAGCGCAGCGAGAGCCACAGCAATTCCTTTCTCAAATCCAGCCTGATTGTCAGGGATCTTAGCGTCTGTCATGCCAGCGCCAACAGAACTAACGAGACCATAGTGGTTGATCACCTGTGCTGCGGCTGCACTGACCAGTGCCTCTTCGCCGCTGCCTCCGGTAAAGGCACCGGTTCGAAGGTCAGAAACAAAGGGCCAGGGTCCGATGACAACAGGGTAGCCCGGTGAAACAAGATCAACCAACAGCACACTGGCAATAGCTTCAGCAACACATTGAACGACAGCACCAGCCAATGCAGCCGGGGCAGTTGCGCCTGCCTGGGGTGCGACCACAATCCACACAGGGGCACCGAATTTAATTGATTCGACACAGACTTCGCTATTGTCTCGCCCATAGCGCAGGGGCGAAATTACCGGGCAACCACCTCCATGGCAAAAAGGTCGTTCTAACCATTGCTTTTCTCCGCCGGCGATAGTTTTAAGCATCTCTAGTGTTGGGGCTACATGAGTGTGGTCACTGAAGGTCAATGCCGTATGTTTGGCCGTACCTGCGACACTGGCATAGGCGGTATTGATATCACAGATGAGTTGATCTTCGATTTCGGTTGCAACGATCAGGCGAGAAAAGGCGTGAATGTTATCGAGCGTGTCGACCAGTCGAGCGGCATCGTAAACATCCAGGAGTGTTGAAGGTCGGTAATGCCGGGTACCCACATCCAGTACATTGACTGCCTCTCCGCCGCCGTAGGTATGAACGCGATGGCCACCCAGCTCGAGATCGTATTGGGGCTTGCGGCCAAGGAAAAACATCTCCTTGGGTGTTGTCGCGATAACATCCTCGACCAGAGCCCGCGGAAAGCAAAGTCGATCATGCTCATTCATCCAGCAGCCTCTCGCCAGGGCACGCTCCCTGAGAATTTCGATGGGATCTCCCATACCGATGGTTTCAAGCACCGTGAGAACAGTTTCGTGAATACGTGCGAGATCCGATTCTGTCAGAGGATTATATCGACCACCGATCATTCCAGGTGCAACAGCGGATGCACTGATCGGATTTTCTCGTCGTGTCTTTATACCTCTGCGCATATCGGTTTTCCTTTGCGAAACTAAGTAATATGATTCAGGCATATGGTAGCCCAGCAGACAGTCCGAGAATAGCGGTCAAAAATGGGAATGTTCTGCCGTGAAGGTATTGATATATGTGCATCTTGGGTAGAGGAGATCTCATCTGGTAGATCTATCTTCGTCAGATTGCCTTCCTGTAAAATGTGTAGTGGTTTGGTATGCACTGGGATCAGTGGGTGTTAAGTATACGTAAGGGAGATAAAGTTTGACTGACGTTGAATCGGGTGCAGCCGTAAGAGATGGCAAACGTTCTGGCGGCCGTACAGCACGCAGAAATGCGAGGACAGGTGGTTCCTCAGGCCAGGTTGTGCGACCCGGGCTGCCGGGTGGTCAGTACCGCCCTTTGAGCGACCTGGATATCGAGCGCATCTATGATACTGCGCTTGATCTTCTTGAAAATGTGGGAATTGGTGATCCCATTCCCGAGATTCTTCACTACGCACTGCCGAAGGGCTGCACGCTTGATAGCGAGAATCGACTGCGCTTTCCACGTGCCCTGGTCGAAGAACTGATAGAAGTCTCGGCAAAAGAGTACAAAGAGTATGCGCCGGATCCCGCTTTTGATCTTGAGGTGCGTGGTACAGATGTTCTCTTCAGCACTTCCGGAGAAGCTGTGTCTATCCTCGATTACGATACCCAGAGCTACCGTCCAAGCAGGCTTGTCGATCTCTATGACGCAACTCGACTTGCAGATCAACTTGAACATATACATAGTTTCGGTCAACCATTTATCGCCGCAGAGTACAGTGGTGACCTCTTTGTTCACGACATCAATATCGCCTATGCAGAACTGGCGGGTACCAGAAAATCTTTTTCACTCGGTATTGCCGAGGTTGATCATATAGATCCCATCATTGAGATGTTTGATACTTATCTCGGTGAGAAAGGTGGATTTCTAAAAAGACCTTTCTGCACATTTGGGGGGTGTCCCATTGTGTCACCTCTTCGATTCGCCAAGGAAAACGCAGAGGTGCTGGTGAAGATGGCTGAACTGGGGTTACCTGGTGACGTCGCTGTTGCGCCACAGGCAGGCGCAACATCCCCGGCAGCACTTGCAGGAACTCTGGCGCAATGCTTTGCCGAAACCCTGTCCTGTTTGTGCGTGATGAATCTGGTTAGACCAGGCAGTGCCATCAACTTTGGCATGTGGCCTTTCATATCCGATCTGCGTACTGGTTCATTCACCGGTGGTAGCGGTGAAGAAGCAGTGGTGATGGCCGCCTCGGTGCAGCTTTGTAATCATTTCGGTTTTATCACCAGCGTTGGCACTGGTATGACAGATGCCAAGACCATGGATGTTCAGGCTGGATACGAAAAGGCTTTAACGACCGTGACTGCGGCACTTGCCGGGAGCAACCTGGTCGCCGCATATCCTGGCATAGTTGGCAGTCTGATTGGTCAATCCTTTGAGGGTATGGTGATTGACAATGATATGATCGGCAACATACAGAGAATACTGCGTGGTATCGAGGTGACAGATGAAACACTGTCTTACGATGTGATAAAGGAAGCCGTGGAAGGTACTGGTCATTTTCTCGATAGTCAGCAGACACTTGATCTCATGCGAAGTGAATTTCTCTACCCGGATGTAGCCGATCGACTGACACCCGGTACCTGGGAGAGCCTGGGTCATAAGACGTTGTATGAACAGGCACACGAACGGGTAGGCGAAATGCTCGAGAACTATTATCCTCAGTATATTGATCCTGCAGCCGACAGGCAGATTCGAGAGAAATTTCCCATTCGGCTGAATTCGAAAGATATGCAAAAGGGTAATGGTCGTTGGTAGCAACAGGGTAGAATCAAGAGTTAAGAGAACAGCAAAATACTAATTCAATCAGGTAATAGAATAAATTCAATCAGGTAATAGAATAAATTCAATCAGGTAATAGAATAAATTCAATCAGGTAATAGAATAAATTCAATCAGGTAATAGAATAAATTCAATCAGGTAATGGAATAGATGTATGTCAGATGAAAATGACGAGCAAGAAGAAGAGATAATTCTATCTGAACTCGAAACCGATGAACTTATTGAGCAGATGTTCGATGATCTGTATGACGGTCTTGGTGAAGAGATAGCGGAAGGCACACAGATATTGCTTGATCGAGGCTGGAAGGCAAAGAAGGTCCTCGATGAAGCCCTGGTTGCCGGTATGAACATTGTCGGTGTGGATTTTCGTGATGGAATCTTATTCGTACCCGAAGTCCTGCTCTCAGCGAACGCGATGAAATCAGGGATGGCAATCTTGAAACCCCTCCTCTCAGAAAGCGGAACGAAACCGGTTGGCAAAATGGTTATCGGTACAGTGAAGGGTGACATTCATGATATTGGTAAGAACCTGGTTGGCATGATGATGGAAGGGGCTGGTTTCGAGGTAATCGATCTTGGGATCAATACGGATGTTGAGACCTATGTTGAGGCACTGAAAACTGAAAGCCCGGATATACTCGGTATGTCTGCGCTGCTGACAACAACAATGCCCTATATGAAGGTGGTCATTGACAATCTGAAGGAACAGGGCATACGTGATGACTATATCGTGATGGTTGGCGGTGCACCGCTCAATGAAGAGGTTTGTGCTGCAATGGGTGCAGATGCCTACTGTCGTGATGCAGCAACGGCTGTGGAAACTGCAAAAGAACTGATGCAGCAACGGCGTGCATGTTGACTCCGGATTCACAGCATTCGCACCAGTCAGTTACAGCCCCAATTCTGCTGATTGCATGCGGTGCCATCGCCCGAGAACTGATTGAGTTACAAAACCATGATCAATGGTCCTGCTTCAAGATTCAATGCCTGCCTGCCAACCTTCACAATTCACCCGGGCGAATCCCGGAAATGGTCCGTGAGCTTATCGAAAAAAACACTGCTCAGTTTGAGCACATCTTCGTCGCCTATGCGGATTGTGGTACGGGAGGGAGATTGGATGAGGTGCTTGATCAATACAATATAGATCGTTTACCAGGTGCCCACTGCTACGAGTTCTATTCAAGTAGTGAGATTTTCAAAAAATTCAGCAGTGAAGAACCGGGGACTTTTTTCCTGACAGATTTCCTGGTGCGCAACTTCAACCGACTGATAAAGCAGGGATTAGGTCTGATTGATCATCCTGAGTTGTTGTCTCAGTATTTTGGTAACTACAAGCGGGTTATGTATCTTTCTCAGGATCAGTCGCAGAATCTGTCATCTTTAGCCCATGAACATGCCCTCTACCTGGGGCTTGAATTCTGTGAATTTCATACGGGTCTTGTACCTTTGAGAGATGCCATTTCGGAACAGACGCTCAGATGGCGACCCTGATAAGCATTTACTGGCGGGACATACCAGCGCAGGTGATTGCGAGAGAAGGCAGGTTGAAGATAAAGCGAAAACTGCCATCTCGATTTGCCACCGCCATAGATCGTGCTGCGATGCGTGCTGGTCGCGGTGCCAGTGACGCCTATCTGGAAGACTGGCGACGCGTGAGTGAAGTGTGTGATGGTGGTGATATCGAAAAACTCGCCGATGATAAGGTATCGGAACTGGTTGGTGCGTTTGATGATGCCTACCTCGAACGGGTCGTCAAAGCAGGTGGATTGGCAAAGGATGGCTGATGTATATGAAAAGAGGATAAGGGTCGTATGACCAATACGGTAATCAGCTCAGCGAGCAAAGAAGTCACAATAGGATTTGATCAGCCATTTGTTGTGATTGGTGAGCGCATCAATCCGACCGGTAGAAAACTGCTTGCCGCAGAAATGAAAGCCGGTGACCTGAGTCGCGTTCAGTCCGATGCCCTGGCACAAGTCGCCGCGGGCGCTCATGTTCTGGATGTTAATGCGGGAATCCCCCTTGCAGATGAACCGGCAATTCTGGCCGACTGCATCAAACTGCTTCAGTCGGTCACGGACGTTCCTCTGTGCCTTGATTCATCTATGGTCGATGCCCTCAAATCAGGATTGGAAGTCTACGAGGGGAAAGCACTCCTGAATTCCGTCACGGGAGAAGAAGAAAAGCTGGAAATTATTCTGCCGCTGGTTAAACAATATGGCTGCGCGGTTGTCGCTATTTCGAATGATGACACCGGGATTTCAGAAGATATTAATGTTCGTTTTGAAGTAGCGAAAAAAATAGTTGAACGGGCATCGGACCATGGAATCCCGGCGAGCGATATAGTAGTCGATCCTCTTGTTATGCCTGTAGGTGCTGTTAACAGCGCTGGTGCTCAGGTGCTGGATCTTGTTAAACGTCTGCGAAATGAACTTAAGGTCAACACTACCTGCGGTGCATCGAACATCAGCTTTGGTCTTCCTAATCGCAATGGCCTGAATTCATCCTTTATCTCGATGGCGATCAGCTGCGGTATGACATCAGCCATCACTAATCCTTTGCATAGTGATCTGATGCAGGCCATCAGAGGTGCCGATGTTGTGATGGGACATGATCCGAAATGTGCAGACTGGCTTCAGGCCTATCGAGAATCCGACAGTCCTGACGGTTCGGTGCCACGTGGCAGGCGTGGTGGTCGGCGTGGTCGGAAAAGGCGCGAATAAAAGATTTCCATGGAACCTTCTTCGGACAAAGATCCAGTCGTTGTTTTTTCGCCTTCCGGTAAGCGCGGTCGCTTCTCGGAAGGCACGTCGATTCTTGAAGCGGCACGTATTCTTGGGGTTGATATTGACTCTGTCTGTGGTGGACGTTCAGTCTGTGGCAGATGTCAGGTGTCCGTTGTAGAAGGCGAGTTGTCCAAGCACGGTATAGTCTCAACATCGGCAAACCTGACTGAAACCACCCAAACCGAGCTGCGCTACCATAAGAAACAAGGATTGAGGGATGGGTATCGGCTCAGTTGCCAGGCAAAGCTTTCAGGTGATGTGGCGATTGACGTACCTGCGAGTAGCCAGGTGCATCGACAGGTCGTGCGAAAATCTTTCGAGGCTCATGATATTGAAATAAATCCTATCGTACACACTTATGTCGTCAGCGTGTCTGAACCGGCGCTGGATGATCCAAGGGGTGATCTGGAAAGGCTTAATGAGGCGTTACAGCAGGAATGGCAACTTGATGATCTGAGCTGCAGCAGAACAGTAATGGAGTCGCTGCAGACCACGCTGAGGTCTGCAGACTGGCTGATTTCAGTGGCAGTTAGAGAGTCCAAAGAAATCATCGCGATCTGGCCAGGAGTAAAAGAGCGAATATATGGTGTAGCGATTGATGTGGGTTCAACCACCATTGCAGCGCACCTTTGCGATCTGGCAAGCGGCGAAGTGATATCAGATGCAGGGAGGATGAATCCTCAGATTCGATACGGTGAGGATCTCATGAGTCGGATTTCTTATATCATGATGAATCCAGGTGGTGACAGAGAACTCACCCGGACGGTTCGTGAGACTGTATCGGAGCTGGTTCAGGAGGTTGTAGATGATGCCGGCCTGGAGGTCAATGATGTTGCTGAAATCACCATTGTTGGAAATCCGATCATGCAGCACCTTGTGCTGGGACTTAACCCGGTGAACCTGGGTACTGCACCTTTTACACTGGTCACTGATGCTGCCGTCACTGTGCTTGCCGGTGATATCGGTATCGAAATAAATCCCGGTGGTTATGCCTATGTATTGCCGTGCGTGGCAGGACACGTCGGTGCTGACACCGCAGGTGTCCTGCTCGCTGAAGCCCCTTTTGAGCGCGAAGAAATTAACCTGATCGTCGATGTTGGCACAAATGCAGAGATTGTCCTGGGTAATCGAGATCGTCTGCTCGCGGCTTCCAGTCCCACGGGCCCGGCATTTGAGGGAGCCCAGATCAGCTCTGGTCAACGGGCAGCACCTGGGGCAATTGAAAGAGTGAGAATTGATCGTGAAACGCTCGAGCCCAGATTTAAGGTCATTGGTTGTGAACTCTGGTCGGATGATCCGGAATTCGAGAATCAGATAACTGAATCTGGAATCAGCGGTATCTGTGGATCTGGCATCATCGAGCTGGTAGCAGAGTTATATCTCGCGGGTGTGATCAGTAGTGATGGCGTCATCGTCGACGAGACACCGTCGCGATCAAAACGTATCTTCAGGCAGGAAAGAACCTTCGCCTATATGTTGATTGATGGTGAGCCCGGGGTGAGTATTAGTCAGAACGATGTCCGCGCAATTCAGCTAGCGAAAGCCGCATTGTCTGCAGGTATCCATCTATTAATGGAAAAGCTGAAAGTTGAACAGGTGGATCGAATTCGTCTTGCGGGGGCATTCGGAGCTCATATTGATTGTAAGTACGCGATGGTATTGGGCATGCTTCCAGATTGTGATCTTGCAAAAGTCTCATCAGCCGGGAATGCGGCAGGCACCGGCGCGAGGATTGCGCTCCTGGACCAGAAGTCTCGTTCCACAATTGAGCGGCAGGTACGAAATATTGAGAAGATCGAAACCGCGATAGCAGATCAGTTCCAGCAGCATTTCGTATCTGCCATGGCGATTCCTCACATTGATGATCCATTTGATGAACTACGGAAAGTTGTTGATCTCCCGGTAAGGACAGCAACTGCTTCGAGTGCTTCCCACAAGAAGCGACGACGGAACAGATAATCTTCTATACGGGATACGGGTATCCTAACGAGAACAAGAAGTGGCTAGAGCAGGTCATCGCAAAAAACGAAATCCGGCGACGGTTCATCAATTGCCGTTTCAGACTGTTGAGAATCCCTATACACCCGTCGAAGTTCTTGACGAGGAACAGGTCGAGAAAATAGTGGATGGTGCACTTAAGATCCTGTCCGAACAGGGAATGCGTTTCATGCAGGCTGAGAGCAGAAAGATTCTGGCTTCAGCGGGCGCCAGGGTTGATGAAACGGAGCAAATGGTGCTGTTTGATCGCGATATGGTGCTCGAAAAGGTAGCACTTGCACCATCATCTTTTGGGCTGGGGGCGCGAAACCCGGCGCATGATCTTATCGTTGGTACTAACAAGACGATTTTTTCGTCGGTAGGTGGCCCGGCATTCTGCAGTGATCTTGAGAACGGTCGACGTGCGGGGACATATGACGAACTTTGCGACTACCTGAAGCTTGTGCAGTGTCTGAATATCATTCATCAGGAGGGCGGCGGTGCTTTTGAGGCAATGGACCTGCCCGCTGAGTCACGTCATCTCGACCTGTACCTGGCTCAACTCACTTTGCTGGATAAAAATTCACAAGCCTATGCGCTGGGAAGAGAACGCACGATTGACTGTATCGAGATGACCGCAATTGCCCTGGGTTGTGATCGGACCGAGCTCAGGAAGAATCCGGCGATCATGGCCGTCATCAATACCAATTCACCGCGTCAACTGGACATTCCCATGTCTGAAGCGGTGCTCGAACTTGCACGTTCAGGACAGGTCAGCTGTATCACGCCCTTTACACTGGCCGGGTCGATGAGCCCAGTGACGCTGGCAGGGACGCTTGCCCAACAGACAGCCGAGATAATGGCAGTGACTGCGCTCGCTGAGACCGCAGCCCCAGGGGCAGCGGTTGTGTATGGTTCCTTCTCATCCAATGTCGATATGCAGAGCGGTGAACCGGCGCTGGGAACACCAGAATTTACGAAGATGGCGCTGGCCAGTTGTCAGATTGCCCGACGACTTGGACTGCCCAGTAGAACCAGTAACACAACCACCTCCAATTGTGTCGATGCTCAGTCAGCCTACGAGAGTGAAATGTCACTGTGGGGTTCTCTAATGGGTCATGCCAATCTGATCAATCATGCGGCTGGGTGGCTGGAGGGTGGGCTTACTGCATCGTTTGAAAAACTGATATTGGATGCAGAGATGCTGCAAATGATGGTCAAGACACTTGAACCCATCAAGGTCAACGACGATGAAATAGCGCTTGATGCTATCGCAACCGTAGAACCAGGTGGTCATCATTTTCTGACTGAACATACGCTTGCTCGATACGAAACAGCTTTCTACCCAACCATGCTTTCGGATCGTAAAAACTTCGAAGACTGGCGTGAGAAGGGTAGTCAGGATACGGCTGTCCGGGCTAACGCCATATGGAAGAAACTGTTACTCGAATACGAAAAACCTGCCATCGATGTTGCTACCGAAGAGGCCCTGCAACAGTATGTGGCAAAGCGTAAACTCGAAATAGCGGCACAAACGAAATAGGGTCTGAACAAAGATGCGACCAACACTAACCACCCTCAAACCTGAATTGATCAACAGGATCCTTAACGAGGCCAAACGAGTGATGGCAGAAATCGGGATGGAAATTCGAGGTTCAGAATTGAAGCAACGATTACTTGACCACGGCATAAAGACCGATGCGAGCGGAAGGCGGTTCCTGTTTCCGGAAGATGTCATTGATAAGGCGCTACAGGACGCACCCGGTTCGTTTTCGCTCTTTAATCGCGATGGTGATGTTTACACGGAAATTGGCGGTAACAATGTGCACTACGTACCTGCGTCGAGTGGACTGAAGATTCTTGATCACAGGAGCGGGGAAACCCGGCTGGCAGATTCAAACGATTATATTGAATATGCGCGGGTCTGTGACGGACTTGAACACATTGCTTATCTCGCAACGGCTTTTTCAACCAACAAAGATATCGAATCCCAGGTGTCAGATGCCTGGCGTCTTTATATGACACTGACGACTTCAAAGAAACCGGTTGTGTCCGGTGCATTCAGTGAAAATGGTGTACCACGCATGGCGGAGATGCTGCAGATGTTTCGCCGGGATCGAGCGGATCTGATTGCGAGGCCAATGAGCATCTTTACCGTAACGGCCACCGGGAATTTTCGCTATGGTGAAGACTCATGCCAGAATCTGCTTGATTGTGTTGAAGCAGGAATTCCGGTTGAGATAGTACCGGTTACCTTGATGGGACTGATAGCACCGGTCACCCTGGTGGGAGCACTGGTATTTCATTGTGTTGATGTTCTCACCGGCATCACGATGGCGCAGATCATCAGGCCCGGTGCACCTGTCATCTTCGGCGGCGCACCGGCAACATTTGATATGAAAGCCGCCAGTTCGCCCATGTCGGCCATCGAGTCCCAGCATCTCAATGTTGCTTATGTAGAGATTGCGAAATCTCTTAATCTGCCAACCCAGGCCTATATGGCATTGAGTGATGGAAAATTTCTCGATGCTCAGGCTGGTGGTGAAACCTTCAGCAGTGCGCTGCTGGCGGCGATAGCAGGTGTCAACTCTGTATCAGGGCCGGGTATGCTTGATTTCGTATTAACCTTCAGCCTGCCGAAACTGGTGTTTGACAACGAAGTATGTGGTCAGTCCCTGCACTTTGTCCGGGAAATTGAAGTACTTGAAGACCTGCCAAGTGATGACCTGATTCACGAACTTATCAATGAGGATCATCTGATTAGCTCTCCTCACACGTTGAAACACTGGCCGAAAGAACTCTATCTGACAGATCCCGTTATTGATCGACTCAATCGAGAGAACTGGGAGCAGGCTGGATCAACAGACCTGTATCAGAGGGCGTGCGATGAAGTCGAACAGAGACTGAATAGCTATGTTCCCATCGAGACAGAACCGGAAATCGACCAGGCCATGAGAGCGTTGGTGATTGACGGGCTGGTCAGCCAGGCGACTCTGCCAGAGTTACCTGCAGCGTCGGCACCCTCAGGACACAAAGCAGCAGGTCGTCGTGGGCGCGCTGGCCGACGTCGGAGTATCTCGTAAGAATATTTAAGTAAGTGCCAATAGGGCCTGGTCCAATTTCTGTATGTTCACCGTGAGGACTGAATGTGAATACTGATGCGAATTATTATAGTCACCCTTGTATGCCTGGTTGCTATCAGTGCCTGGTCGCTGCTGGCAGTCTATGCTGCGTTTTACGGCTGGTGGATGAATCCTGTCGTCGAGCAGGGGAATACCAAAGAATTTTATGCCTGGGCAATTAGAGAAATTGAAACTGGTAATCCGGGCAACACTGCATTTGTCTTACTGCATAATGGTGAAGTCGCGAAACAGTATTAGGGTAATCCCCGGGACGGCGGCGACGAGACCCGGGCAGATCGTCAGTTAAACCAAACCGTGCGGTGAAGCAGACCTGACCCCAGTTACCGGCGAGGGCTGCTGTTGAGTAATGCAGTGAACGCCACCGCCACCGACGCCAATATCTTCAATCTGCACCTGTACAACTTCCCGATCCGGATAGATCTTCTGCCAGGTGTCAACTGCCCGTTCATCTCCCAACTGGTTGTAGCCTGGCACGATGACCGCATTGTTGACGATATAGGCATTGATATATGAAATGCATCCGCCGCTCCAGACGTCAGGTTGGTAGGAGCCTTCCTCGATTGTCTCGATCTGAAGCTTACGACCTCTGGCATCAGTCTGCCCCTGCATGGCCATCAGATTCTCCTGACAGACCGCATAGTGTGGATCTGTTTCATCACTGTTGATTTCCATCAACACCACGCCCGGCCTGATGAAGGCGGCGATGCCATCTACATGACCGTCGGTCTCTTTTTCCTCAACGTCTCCAGGAAGCCAGATAACTTTTTCAGTGCCGAGTGTTCGACGGAGCTCTACCTCGATTTCGGATCTGCTCCAGTCCGGATTGCGATTCTGGTTGGGAAAGCAGGTTTCAGTGGTAATGACGGTGCCTTCCCCGTCGACAGTAATTCCCCCACCTTCTGCAATCATTCTCGAATCAAACTCTCGTGCACCCGCGAGCTCGAGAATTCGTGAACCCATCAGTGCGTCCTGGTCATAGGGATCATACTTGGAGCCCCATGCGTTGAATGTCCAGGTTGAACCGGCGAGATCACCCTTGTTGTTGATCAGAAAATTGGGACCCGAATCCCTGGCCCAGGAGTCGTCGATTGGCATGGATATTACTTCAATATTATCAGTCAGTTGTTTCCCTGCAGCGACGACCTTGTTCTCCTGTACGAGCATTCTGACAGGTTCAAACTGCGCAATCGCATTTGCGACTTCAGCGTAGGCTTTACAGGTCGCAGCATAGTCAGGCCATAGCCCATCGCGGCAGGGCCAGGCCATCCAGGTGCAGGTGTGGGGTGTCCACTCCGCGGGCATGTAGAAACCTTCATCAACAGGATTTGCCATGGGCTAAGAGCCTGGATTTCCATCGAGGCTAAGTAGAGAACCATACAGATCAGGTCGCCTGTCTCTGAATATTCCCCAGGAACTTCGATACTCCCTGATCTCTTTGAGATCCAGTGTCGCGGTCAGTATTGATTCGTTTGATCGGTCCGCAGATTCGATCATGGATCCCAGATGATCCGTGATGAAAGAGGATCCATAGAAAGTCAGGTCTCCAGCATCACAACTTTCCTTTCCGATTCTGTTTGAGGCGATGACAGGGACCACGTTTGCGGCTGAGTGACCTTGCATGACTCTCTGCCAGTGATCTTTACTGTTCAGTGCCGGTGTCGCGAATTCACTGCCAATAGCGGTTGGATAAAGTAGCAATTCTGCTCCCTGCAGCACCATGGCTCGTGCTGCCTCCGGAAACCATTGATCCCAGCAAATACCAATTCCGACGGTTGCATAGCGGGTGTTGAAGGCTCTGAAACCGGTATCACCCGGGCTAAAGTAGAATTTCTCTTCATATGCTGGTGACTGTGGAATATGACTCTTTCGATAATGCCCGACGATGCTGCCATCCGCGTCAATCACAGCCACTGAATTAAAAAACGCCTGACCCGCACTTTCAAAGAATGATATCGGTAGAACAACCTCCAGTTCCTTTGCCACCTTCTGTAGACGCTGAATGGTTGGCTGATCATCGAGGTTGTGCGCAAGGGCAAAGTATTTGTCCTGTTCATCAATACAGAAGTAGGGCGTTTCAAACAGTTCCTGAAGCAGGATAACCTGAGCGCCTTCCTGTGCAGCCTGCCGAATGAGTGACTCGGCACGATCGATATTGGCTTTGATATCCCAGCTGCAACTCATTTGGGTGGCAGCAACCGTAACTGTCTGTTGTTTGCTAACCATGATTGCTGATCGCTCTCTGCTCTGAGTCTGCTACGGATAGATGGGTAGAATCGCTAGGCGCATTCATCCAGGCTTTCAGACAGTGCGCTGACCACGCTGTCAATTTGAGATTCCTCGACAATAAATGGCAATCCGAGTTGTATAGTATCGCCACCGTAGCGGACATAAAATCCTTTGTCCCACATGTTCATCGCGACTTCAAACGGTCGTTTAGCAGGTTCGCCCGGGTAGGGGTGAAGGGTAATGCCGGAAGCAAGACCGTAATTTCGAATATCCACCACGTTGGGACAATCTTTGAGTTCATGAATTGTCTTTTCGAAGTGTACTGCGGTTCTAGCTACTCGGGGAATCAGCTGCTGTTGTTCGAGCACGTCCAGGGCAGCCAGTCCTGCAGCACAGGGAACTGGATGTGCTGAATAGGTATAGCCGTGGGGCAATTCCAGCATGTATTCAGGGGCATCTGTATCCATAAATGTGTCGTAGATTTCCTGTTTGAAGACAGTGGCACCAAGGGGTAATGCGCCATTAGTGATCTGTTTTGCCAGAGTGATGATGTCAGGTGTGACATTAAACGCTTCAGAACCGGTTTTTGCGCCCATGCGACCAAATCCGCAGATCACCTCATCAAAAATAAGGAGGATATTGTTATCGGTACAAATATCTCGAAGACGCTGCAGGTAGCCGACTGGCGGGGGCAGGACGCCGCAGGATCCCGCCATGGGTTCGACAATCACCGCTGCAATGTTGGACGCATCGTGGAGTGCAATGAGTTCAGTTAAGTCATCTGCCAGTTCAGCGCCTTTCTCGGGCATACCTTTTGAAAAAGCATTCTCTGGCAGCAGGGTGTGTCGCAGATGATCAGTGGTCAGCGTTTCGCCAAATATGGCGCGGTTCGTGCCGATACCACCGACGCTGATACCCCCAAAGTTAACCCCGTGATAACCCTTTGCGCGGCCAATCAGTCTGGTTTTACTGGGTTGACCCTTCTGTCGCCAGTAGGCTCGAGCGATCTTCAAAGAAGTTTCCACTGCCTCGGAACCGGAATTGGTAAAGAAAACCCGATTCAGCCCATCAGGCATGAATTGTGTAATGCGTTCAGCAAACTGAAACGACTTGGTATGACCAAATTGAAAGGCCGGGCTGTAATCCAGTTCCTTCAGCTGGTTACTCACCGCTTCGGTGATCTCGGGAATATTATGTCCAAGACCACAGGTCCAGAGCCCTGAAAGACCATCAAATACCTGTCGCCCCTGGGCGTCTGTATAGTAGCAACCGTCTGCTGCGGACAAGATGCGAGGGTCTTTCTTGAACTGGCGATTGGCCGTGAACGGCATCCAGTGCGCGTCCAGCTGGGACTGCGTTAAACCAGCGAATTTATCCGACATTACGGTCTCCCCAAAAAAAGTAATAGTATATCAACCGATAAGCAGGTGATATCTTGGCCTATCGGCAGATATGATTCAGACATTTGACTGTTGTACATTTTGCTATATGAGAGAATACGATGCAGTTGTCATAGGTGCAGGCCATAACGGTCTTACCAATGCCGCTTTTCTGGCCAAGGCGGGTCTGGACGTTTTAGTCCTTGAGAAGAACGAATACATCGGCGGCGCTACAGCTAGCCTCGAATTGCACGAGGACTGGAAGTACTCTAACTGTTCTTATGTCTGCAGCCTGTTTCGACCGGAGATTTACCAGGCGCTGAATCTGGGTCGGCATGGTCTGGTGGTGGTACCGCTTCAGGGCAGCACCACGTTCAAGCAAAATGGCGATTATTACGGGAATTACCATCAGTTGACCGTCCGCCGTCGAGAAGTGGCTCGTCACTCGAAACGAGATGCGGATGCTTCCATCAGGTTCGACGCTGACTTGATGAAGTGGTGTCGCCTGATTCGCAGTTTCCTTCTTCGTACACCGCCGGACCCAACATCATTCAAGCCCCGGGATGTGATGGAATTTGCTTACCTGCTCAAGAGTTTCCACAAGCTCTCTGAAAGCCAGATCTATGAGTTCATTCGTTTTTTCACCATGTCGATCGCTGAATACCTGGAAGAGTATTTTGAAAGTGATGTTATCCTGGCGCATTTCTCTGGCGGCAGCATTATTGGTACCGGGCTTGGTGTTTACTCTCCTGGTACTGCCTACGTTTTGCTGCATCACGCGATGGGTGATGTTGATGGCAATGTAGGGTCATGGGGCTTTGCCCGGGGTGGTATGGGCTCGGTTTCAAAAGCGATCGCGTCTTCGTTTGAAGCATTCGGTGGCGAAATACGAACTGAGGCTGAAGTGACCCAGATCCGGGTAGAGGGAAGATCTACCAGAGGCGTGGTGCTGGCGTCCGGTGAGGAGATCAATGCTTCAATTGTGGTTTCTAATCTCGATGCAAAACGTACCTTCCTCAACATCATGGACAGAAAGGATCTGTCCGATGATCTCTACAAAAGAGCGCAGAATTTCAAAATTCGTGGCTCATCAGGAAAGGTCAATATCGCCCTTGATGGGATGCCACGTTTCCCTGCCCTGCCGGATGGTTCACCCCTGACCCTCGGGCATATGCATTTTACCGATACCCTGGAGCGGCTGGAACGCGCCTACGATGACTGGAAGGATGATCGATGGTCTCGGGATCCCTACGTCGATACTGTGATCCCCACCCAGTACGACCCGTCGATGTCACCTGCCGGTAAACATATGATGAGTGTCTTCGTTCAGTACTGCCCGGTTGAAGTTGAGGGAGGCTGGACTGACGATAAGAGAGATGGGTTCGGTCGTGCGGTCATAGATCAGATTGCAGATTACAGTCCGAATTTCAAAGACCTGATCCTGCATGCAGAGGTACGTACGCCTCGTGAACTGGAGTCTGAAGTTGGCTTAACAGAAGGGAATATTTTTCAAGGTGAACTTACCCTCGATCAACTCATGTTTAATCGTCCGTTCCCTGGTTACGCTCAGTATCGTGGTCCGGTAAAAAATATGTATATGTGTGGTTCATCAACTCATCCTGGTGGTGGCGTGATGGGCGCACCCGGCGCCAATGCGGCGCGGGAAATTCTAAGGGATCTGGGCAAACCGAACACGGCGCCGGAGGATTTCGGCGATGACTAGTTGCCGGGTAATCGTCGTGGGTGCCGGGCATAACGGTCTTGTGTGCGCATCCTACCTCGCCAGAGCAGGTCTTCAGGTTCAGGTACTGGAAGCCCTGGATAATCCCGGTGGTGCAGCCTCGACAATTGGTTTTGCGGATGGATATAAGGTCTCCGGTCTTGCTCATATTCTCCATTCACTCAGTCCTAAAGTCTGTGAGGATCTCGATCTTTACAATGCCGGGCTGACTATGGGTCTTTCGCTCCAGACAATATCACTGGATCAGAAGGGTGATCATCTGCAACTAGGAGAAAACACCGTCTCGGGGGAAGGATTAACAGAGAAAGACATTGCAGCCTATGCCGATTTCAAACGTGATTTCAGGGGCTATGCCAGAGCGTTAGAGCCTCTGATGATGAATAAGCCACCGCGTCTGAAGGATATGGATTTTCCTGACAAGGTGACCCTGGCGAAACTCGGTTGGAAGCTTCGCTTTGGCCTGGGTAAGAGTGCCATGCGAGAGTTCCTAAGAGTCGGCGGGATCAATATCTATGATGTATTAAATGAGTGCTTTGATGACGATAGATTAAAAGGTGCGATCGCGGTGGATGCGGTTATGGGACATCACATGGGCCCAAGAACACCTTCGACCGTACTCACCTATCTGCATCGCCTGCGCGGCGAAATTCATGGGCCGCAAAACATACCGCAAGGCGGCATGAACCAGGTCGTCAACGCACTAGTCAAGTCGGCGACTGATGCCGGTGTTTCTATTCGGACCGGATGCAGGGTGAGTCGGATTCTGGTGTCAGATGGTAAAGCTCAAGGAGTGGAACTGGAATCAGATGAGCAAATAGCGGCTGATATAGTGATCTCAAATGCTGACGCTAAAACAACGTTCTTAGGTCTGGTTGGAACGCAGGAATTAGATGCCATGTTTGCCCATCGAATTCACACGACGCGAACAGCAGGTGATGTTGCCAAGATTCACATAGCCCTGAACAGTTTGCCTGTCATTAAAGGACTCAACATTGAACAACTGGGTCAAAGACTCCTTGTCGCCCCAGGTATGCGCTATGTTGAACACGCCTTTAACCATGCCAAGTACGGAGAGTATTCTGAAAATCCGGTTCTGGAAATCACCATACCCAGCCTGAGTGATAGCGGGCTCGCGCCACCGGGGCATCACGTGATGTCTGTCTGCGCTACCTTTGCCCCCTATGTATTGAAGAAAGGCTGGGATGGAAACAGAAGTCAGTTTCTGGCAAGGGTTGTGGCGGTAGTTGGCCAGTATGCGAGCGGATTTGAAAACCAGATTGTTGCCTCGCAGGTCCTCACACCCGCTGACATTGAAACAGAATACAATATCTCTGGTGGCCACTGGCATCATGGTGAACTGGCTATCGACCAGTCGTTTATGATGCGCCCGGTACACGGAACGGCACAGTATGATACGCCCGTTGACGGACTCTTTCTTTGCGGTGCAGCTGCGCATCCCGGTGGCGGCGTGACGGGTATTCCCGGTCACAATGCAGCGCAGAGAATACTGGCGATGAATGAGGAATAGTATGGAGCGACTAGAAGCCCATGATTTCAATGAGGTCCTGCAGCATTCGCCATTTCATGCTCGTGCAGACAATCTCTGCAAGCTGAAAAACTGGACATCCTGGAACGGATATCAGACAGCCAGGTTCTATGACACCCTGGCCTCGGAGTATTTCGCTATTCGCAGTTCCTGCAGTGTTATGGACATGACACCAATGGAGAAATATCGAATCAGTGGCCCCGATGCAGAAAGGTTTCTTGCAAGACTGGTCACCCGGGATATATCAAAGCTACGAGTCAACCGGGTGACCTACGTCCTGTGGTGCAATGACGATGGCAAGGTGCTGGATGACGGGACTATCTTTTACCTGAAAGATGGAGAGTATCGACTCTGTTCACAACATCATCAGTTGGATTGGCTGTTGATTTCCAGTCTGGGTATGGATGTGACAATAGTGGAGGAAACCCGCGAAGTAGCGGCATTGACTGTGCAAGGTCCCACATCGTGTTCAGTTTTGACAGAAGCGGGGGTCGTTGGGCTGGATCAGCTTAAACCTTTTCGAATCATGCACACGAATCTGAATGGTTTTGATCTGATGATTTCCCGGACAGGTTACACGGGTGATCTTGGTTATGAACTCTGGACAGACCCCGACAACGCCCTCGAGCTCTGGGATTCGATATTCGATGTGAAAGCCAGGGGACTCTACGATGTCAGGCCGATTGGACTGGATGCGCTTGAAATGGTCCGAATTGAAGCAGGCTTTATTATGCCGGCAGATGATTTCAATACAGCAGAGACGACTGTGAGGGCTGACCACGACCGCTCTCCTTTTGAACTCGGCATGGGGTGGGTTGTAAGTTTCGACAAGGGTCACTTCACCGGAAGGCGTGCGCTGCTGAAGGAACAGGGCAGGCCGATCAGGCGTCGACTTGTAAAGCTGATGATCGAAGGCAATAAACCACCGAAAGACTCGTTTTTGTACGACCGTCAGGATGGCCGACGAATTGGCACCATCAAAACCAATATCTGGTCACCTATTCTAAAAGCCAACCTTGCCATGGCTGATATCGACTACCAGAACGGCAGTCCACCTTCAGAAATCTGGGCAGAGATCTATTATCAGAAAGAGCTGGAATGGCGGGCGACCTGGGCAAAATGCAGCATTTCGGAGAAACCCTTCTGGTCACATCCAAGACGATCTGCGACCCCGCCTTTACCATATTAGGCAATTCTTACCAGAGAAGATCGCGCATTCTGAAGTAGAGCATGCCCAATGCAACGATCTGATTTCCGAACCATTGTCCCAACGGAATTCGAAAATGATTGATCTGTTCATAGGCTCGCAGAATGTCGTCGTTACCTTCCATTGCGTCACTCATGACCTCGGCTGCTATGTGAGTCGGTGCAACGCCATGTCCTGAGTAACCCATTGAATAAAAGACATTGTTTGTGATCCGACCCAGCAAAGGCACACGCTTGATGACAATACCGATGTTGCCTCCCCATTCATAATCAATTCGCTTGCCTTCCATGCTTGGATAGACCTTCAACATTCTTGGCACCATGATGGCCTGAATACTTTCAGGTACACGACCGGAGTAGTTACAGCGGCCGCCGAAGAGCAGGCGATTGTCTGCTGACATGCGGTAGTAATCCAGAACATTGTTCAGATCAACGACTGCCAGATCGAGTGGATTAATGGCCTTGACCTCGTCGTCACTCAATGGTTCGGTCGCAATAATGAAACTACCGGCAGGGAATACCAGACCCGACAGGTTTTTCTGTTCAAGGTGATGATATGCATTGCCCGCGATCAGCACCTTGTCTGCAATCACTGTCCCTTCTGCAGTAATTACTTTTACCTTGTCGCCATGAACAATGTCGGTCACGCCACTCTGCTCAAAGATCTTTGCGCCGAGGCTCGCAGCCGCGCGCGCTTCGCCAGCACAGAGATTGAGCGGGTGCAGGTGACCGTTAAGATCATTGGTCATTCCACCGATGAAAGCATCAGTCCCCAGAACAGAGCAGACTTCATCCTTGTCCATCAGCTTAAGATGATGATCCAGATCTCTTTGTTTATGTTCTTCAAAATCTTCCAGGAGCCCTCTCATATGACTCGGTTTCAAGGCAACTTCGATGTATCCGAATTTAAAATCACACTCGATATTGTACTTCTCGATCCGCTCCTTAATGATATCGTTACCACGATAGTGAAGCTTCCAGATTGCCTCATCACCGATGAGAGGTCGGAGTCTGCTTGTTCCACCCAGACCGTGGATGAGCTGGCCGCCATTTCGCCCGGACGCTCCCCAGCTGATTCTGTGTTGCTCAAGCAAGGTTACCGCATGACCTCGTTCTGCCATAGTGAGAGCGGCTGCTGTACCAGTAAAGCCAGCGCCAATCACACAAATTTCTGTTTCAACCTCGCCCTGTAAAACCGGATAGTCAGTAAGGTCATTTCGCGTGGCCGCGTAGTAGGAATTGGTGTGTTCTTCCGAGCTTAATGATGCACTCATCGATAATTTTTATTCATTGGTTATTGTAGTGATTCATGAAAATGATATCTTAGCTCGGAAACCTTCGAAGCCAATCAATACATTTGCCGTATTCACACCCGGTTTATCGATAGCGTACCCACCCTCGAAGACGAAATGTGTTGGTAACCGTAAACTGGCAATGACTTCACCCATTCTCAGATAATCCTCTGATGTTAATTTGAAACTGGCCATGGGATCCTTTTTAAAAGTATCAAGAGCCGGTGAAATAATCAGACAATCGGGGCCGAACTTCTTGATGGCCTCAACCCTCTGACTTAGCGCCGAAGCGTAGACTGCCCAGTCAATGGTTCCCAGATTCATCGGAATATTCTGATTGAATCCTGCGCCCTGCGCTTCTCCCCCTTCATGCTCATAACCCCGGAAATACGGATATTCTTCATCAGGGTGTCTGACCGCCGGTGAGAATCTCGTACTTCACATTATGCAATTAATGACCATTTGAATAGATGGTCTTCATAGTGTTCCCCTACAATAATTCCGTTACTGCCCGGTAAGCCTGGTCTATAGCTGCGTCAGCATAGGCTCGAGCTGCTGCGTCGCTACCTGCGATAGCGATGCGTCCCCTGGTTTTTCTGGCCCGGATGTGAGGTGCTCTGCCACGGCGCCATTTCTTGTCCCAGAGTGGGATGTACTCATAGGCGTAGCCGTGGGGCCATCGGTTAACCGTAATGGCTTTGATATCATCGGCTGCGTTGAATCCACCAGGCCCTAAAATGGCATTGAGCTGCTCTCTGATGGCGCGCTCATAGTCCTCAAAAGTCAGTGCAATGAGTTGCTGGCGTCCCAGCTTTGATTGCTCTCTTGGGTTAAGGCCGGTATCGGGTGTATAGGGTATATGGGCCAGATGAAGCACAGCGGGATCATCGGGAGTCTCTGTGAAATGATAGTCACCCAGGCTGACAGGAAAATCCATAGTTATTGAATGAAACAGACCATTGGGACAAAAAACCCTGCCCAGCGCCAGTTTTTTCATCGATCGCCAGTTGCTGATGAGCACATTGGTATAAACCAGTGGTGATCGCACCGCATATTGCAAAGATTTCTTCTGCCGTTTGGGGAGTCCAGGACAGATATGGGGGATGATTCGATGATAGCAGGCAAGGATGCAGTCTCTCCCGTTCACCTTGCGTTTTTGTCCGGCGATAGCGTAAGTCACTTCAACGCCTGCTTTTCGACCGCGCCAGACCCGTTCAACATGGGTTACCGTGCTGTTCAATCGGATATTGACAGGGTTACCAGGTTTGTCCAGCAGGCCATAGTCGAATCTGGCGGTGACCATTTCTTCCATCCCTTCTGCAGTAGAGATATCGGGGATCAGCTTGTTGACTAACGATCTTGCGATTGTTGCGTTGCCATCTGGAAAGTGAAAAATATAGGGTTCTTCCTCTACGGCCTCTGTCACTGGTGCGAGTAAGCCAATGGTTCCAGGGAAATCCATATTGAAGCCATCCCATGCGGACAGGCCATCAATCCCGATCGCCCAGTAACTCAGGGTAGCTTTGCTGAGCAAATGAATGACCTCGTCATTACAGTCGCGATACTGTCTCAGGAATTGCTCGATGCTGATCTTCCGGAGCAGCTTTGTGCGACTTCGCTGACTTTTCCCTTCAAGTGGATCGCTCGTCGTCGTCAGTAGTTCCACAAGTTTTGAACGAGACTCGTTGGACATGGGAATCTTGTCCAGCTCGAAATTCAGTTCGGTACCTGCAAATCTTGAAAAGGACAAGGGCACTAGTGCATCTGTGCCATAGTAGTCGCGGTCAAAAAAGACGAAGCTGTTAAGGTTATTGTCTTTGAAGAAGGACTGATCATATGCTGAATAGAATTGGGAAGTGTCGATATTCAGTTCGCTCAGCAGCTTTTTCGTGATCCGGCTATATTGACCAGGACTTTCCATGGACTGACTACCACCGTAGCCAATTAGTGTCCTGCCCTCAAAATAAAACTCGTTACGTTTTGCGTGACCACCGAAATCATCATGATTTTCCAGAATGAGAATCCGGGTATCGGTACGGGCTTGTTGTGCATAGAAGTAGGCTGCTGAAAGACCGCTGATACCACCGCCCACAACAATGAGATCGTAGAAACTCTCGTCTGTAATCGCGCTGTCGCCTGGTGTTTTGCTGCGCTTGGCTGTTGCCCTGTTTGAAAACAGGTCATGGGCGACTTCGAAAGCACCGGGGTGAGTCCCTCGAAGTCCCGTCAGAGAGGGTGGGTATGGTGATGTTGCTTCACTACCCGGGCTGCCATAGAGAAGGTCGGGACTTAACAGACCAGCGCCGATGACTGTTGCTGCACCACCGACAAATTCACGCCGGGTTATCGGTTGATCCATTCCAAGTAACTTGTCCCGTGACTTTTCTGACATGTTTTCCTGTGCTGCTCTGTAACTTTCGTAATCAATCACGCCAGGTAAATGCAGGATGGTACCTTGAGCCCATCTCGGGTTATCGACTAGAAATCCGGAGCTGGTGTTGCATGTCGTCTTTCAGGGTCGAAAATGGGCCCTTCAATCACGCTGCATTTTTCCATGACGCGAGTCCATTTCAGTTCTCTTAAATAGTAAATTTCAGCTGACAGATCATCTCCCGGATTTCCCCAGGGCATCTCTAGTGAGGCAAATGCAATGTTCCTCTTGGCGGTGGGTACCCAGGCGGCAGAAGTCACCGTGCCGACGGCCTTATTCTGACCATTGTAAATAAACGAGTGTTCTGCAGGCTTGTTACCCTGTACATCCAGCTTCACGAAACGGTACCTCGAGCCTTTTTGCTTCTCTTCCTGCAGGGCTCGCTTGCCATTAAAATGAGGCTTCTTCAGGTGAACCAGCCAGGATAAGCCAAGTTCATAGGGGGATCTGGCACGACCTTCTCGTACCTCCTGTTGAGCAGGAACGAATTCCACACCAGCCTGAATGAAGCCTGCTTCGATCCTGGCAATCTGCAGTGCTTCGGAACCAGCGGGTTTGATGCCGTACTGATGGCCGGCTTCCATGAGTCGATCCCACAGTTTTTCGGCGCTTGCCGGGTCTGTCCAGAGTTCGTAACCCAGATCTCCTGTAAAACCGGTTCTGGAAACCATCAGTTCTGAATCGTCAAACGGATAGTGTGTCAGATCAAATGGTTTAAGGTCCTCGACATCTTTGAGGCCCAGATTTTTTAGAATCCTGCAGGTAGTAGGTCCCTGGAATGACAGGGCCGCGATACGATCAGTTTCATCTTCTATGTGGACATCAAATCCCATGGCAGACCATTCGAGCCAATCCAGATGACGTTCCTGGGAACAGAGAATAAATGTATTCTCAGCGATTCGAAATATTGTGCCATCATCTATCACCTTGCCATCATCGTTACACCAGGCGGTATAAGTTACCCTGCCAATCTTCATCTTACGGAGATTGCGTGTTACCAGGCAATCCAGGTAGGCATGTGCGTCAGATCCAGTGATTCGATACTTCGTCATTGGTGTCAGATCGAAGATGCTCGCGGAATTCCGCATCGCGAAATATTCCAGCTCAACATTTGTATAAGCCGCCGGCGTGGTGTATCCAGCCCAGTCTTCCCAGTAATTCACCTCACAGGCTGCCGCCACCCGCGAATGGAAGGGGGTTTGGATAAGTCGTTCCGGCTCTTGAATAGTCATCACTTTATTCCTTCCTTTATCACGGTTTTTGCACAGTTGTGACCAGCGAGTCCGGTTACATTTCCCCCTGGATGTGACCCGGCGCTGCAGAGATATAGACCATCGATTGGAGTTGAATACTGGCTCATGCCAGGGATCGGTCTTAACATCAGGAATTGATCAAGAGCTAATTCACCATGGTGCCAGTGGCCGGCTTTTGTGCCGAATTTCGCTTCGAGATCGGCAGGAGTCAGCAGTTCGCTGCTGATAATCAGCTGTTTTAACCCGGGTGCGTAACCCTCGATAAGATTAATCACCAGATTCCTGAATTGATCGTTCCCTTCTGACCACCCTTCCTTGAGGTTATGCGGGGCATATTGAACCACTGCGGACAAGACGTGTTTACCTTCAGGTGCGAGACTTGAATCGTGAACACTCGGAATAGTTATCTCAACAATTGGATTCCGGGAATATTCTCGATACTTAGCGTGATTAAAGGCAAGCTCCACATAGTCTGAACCGGGTGCGATTAAAAGACGGGCGCCGACATCTTCTTCGCTGAGTCCCGTAAAACTGGGTAGTGAATCAAGTGCCAGGTGAAGCTTGGCGGTGTTGCCTTTCATCCGAATATTGCTGACTCGCCTTGAAAACTCGGTATCCAGATGGCGATAACCTACAAGATCGGCAAACGTGGTTTTTGGATCAGCGTTGGAGATGACACGTGAGGTGCTGATTTCGTCACCACTCACCAGTCTGACGCCGGTAACCCTGGCACCTTCAGTCAGTATCTGCTCAACCCTGCAATCTGTGCGAACTTCTGCACCACTCGATTTTGCTGATGCTGCGATTGCGTCTGTTACAGCCCCCAATCCACCGGCTGGCATTGCCGGACCGCTGAAACCGAATGTCTCACCGACATGTCGGTATAGATAACCAAGCACTGTGTTTGGTGATCTGGGACCCGTGTGAGAACCCAGTACTGCATCCAAGCTGAGTGCCCCTTTGAGGAGTTGGTTATCAAAATTCTCTTCCAGAACATCGTATATGTTGATGGCACCTATTCGCAGGAGCTCCCGCATATCCTCTTTGCCCAGTTTTCTGACATTCCAGCCAAGTTTCAACAGTGACAACTTATCTTTCAGGTTGCCTTTCATGAGTTTAGGGGGCCGATCTTCCAGTGTAACCGCCAGTACTTTGCAGAACCTGATCATCCGGGCATAAAATTCCTGATAATTGTTTACGTCTTCCGTTGAGATGTCACCACTGACGGAATCTCCTTTGATGGTGATATGTAAACCATCATTTCCCAGGGCAACGGTGCTCAGGTTGGTAGCGGCGTAGGTCAGGCCATGGTTATGCAGTTGTAAATCACTGACGATTGCTGGATGCAGGGAATAGAGGAGATGAGCACAAGTCGAAACCCTGAATCCCTCGTGAAACTCTTCAGTCGAAGAAGCGCCACCGACATTTGCCGTAGATTCCAGCACAAGAACCTTCATACCGGTTTTTGCCATATAGGCGGCGGTAACAAGACCATTATGACCGGCGCCTACAATCACGACATCAAAATGATTATTCTCAGTCATCTGGGTAAGCCTCCGGTACGGTGGATGTAAGCGAGAGATCCGCGAGGATTTCTCTAGCCGCGTTGGCCCCGGGGGCTGCCATCACGCCACCACCAGGATGAGTCCCTGAGCCGCACATGTACATGCCTTTCACCGGTCCGCGATATTGCGCCAGTCCCGGAAACGGTCGATTGAACAGCAGCTGGTCGAACGTCAGTTCTCCCTGGAAAATATTCCCTTCGGTCAGACCTATTTCATTTTCAATATCTTTTGGGGTCCTGATTTCTGCATGGACGATAAGATCTTGGAAATTTGGACTGTAGCTGGATATCTGGTCGATAACGGTCTTACCGAATGCTTCTCGATCTTCGTCGGTCCACTCGCCGGTGGTGAGTTTCGGCGGTGCATACTGAACGAAGACGCTCATCATGTGCTTACCGGGTGGCGCCATGGTGGGATCAACCTGGGTTGGAATTAACATGTCCACATAGGGATCCCGGGACCAGGTGCCATTTTTCCAGTCGTCGTACGCTCGCTCCATGCGTTCCATGGAATCGATAAAATGCATATCACCAGCCATCAGTGTGCTGTTGTCAGGTAGCCCTTTAAAAGTGGGCAGGCCATCCAGGGCGATGTTCAGCTTGCCCGAGGATCCTCTGATCTTAAAATTCTTAGCCTGCTTAACAACTGATGCCGGTAGATCTTCTTCCTGCATGACGTTAAGGAAGGTTCGTTTCGGATCCAGATTTGACACAACGATGTCAGCATAGAGCTCGTCACCGTTAGCAAGGACAACACCTTTCACCTTTCTGCCACTGACGAGGATATGATCCACCTCGGCTTCAGTCTTTATTTCGCCGCCAAATGACTGGAAAGCAAGGGCAATAGCCTTGGATACCGAGCCCATGCCGCCTCGAGCGAATCCCCATGCGCCAACTGAGCCATCCACCTCACCCATGTAATGATGCAAAAGCACGTAAGCTGTGCCGGGTGAATAAACACCCAGGGCGGTGCCGATAATTCCGCTTCCTGCAAGGTGCGCCTTAATGACATCGGTTTCAAAATATTCATCAAGAAAGTCACCGATACTCATGGTCCAGAATCGCAGAGCGTCCCCCAGAACTTTTTCGCCCAGGTTGTAAAACGACTTGGCCAGGAACAGCAATTCACCGATATCCTTTGGCTTAAATGAAGTAGGGTCTGGTGGTGTTCGGAGCAGAAAGGGGCGAATGAACCTGGTATGTTTTGTGACGTCAGCAGTGTAGCGTTCATAGGCCCCGGCATCCCGTTTTGAGTGCCTGGCCATCTCCCTGTACTGGCGTTCATGATCATCGTAATTACCGAAGTAATCGCCGTCGCGCATAAATGTTACGCCGCCAATGTAGGGAATGACCTGCAGACCGAATTTCGGCAGATTCAGGTCTCGAGTGATTTCGGGTCGGAGCAGGCTGCAGACGTACGAACAGTTTGAGTATTTCCAGCCCTCGTGTAGTTCGCGACTCACCGTTGCACCACCGACATAGTCATTTTTCTCAAGGACCAAGACATCGAGACCTGCCTTGGCCAGGTAGGCTGCGTTGGCAAGACCGTTGTGTCCTGCACCAATAACAATTGCATCGTATTTCTTCACGCTGAACCCCTCCGGGGTTTAATTAGCACTTTCATTTCATTCGGGTCCACCGGATCGCCTTTCTTGAGCGCTCCTGTCGTTGACTGGTTGAGCGCAAGGATTCGTTGTTATCGATACCCATGAGATGCGCACCTTTGCCCTATGAAACAAAGATCGGCCCCAATAGCGGAAACTGTAAGACACACCTGGGCGCAACCGTGCTAAAGCCTTCATGAAGTGTGAATTCTTAACAGCTGAGACTTCGCATTTCTGGTGTGAAAATTTCAGGACACTGAATGGCGCGATGAATCCATACGATGATCCCATATTCAGGTATATCTTGGAAGGTCTGTCCCACGATATGGGATTCCGCCGTCGGATGCAGGCGATATGGATAAGCCTATCGAGCTGGGAAGAGTTTCCCTGATTCCCTGGTTTTGTAGATTATTCTGCACTACAGCTTGAGTTAAGTATCTTTCGACCAGGACCACTGTAAGACATATGGTCATTTAGGTAAGCTTGGCAAGTAATGAATGATCGACAAACACGAAAAAAAGCCCTGCTGGGTCTACTCGTCTTTTTGATGCAACTGGCGCCCGTCTGTATTGCCGAGAGCAATGAAGCCGTACTTAACTTATACAACTGGGTTGACTATATCGGTGAATCAACGCTGAAGGATTTCGAGCGAGAGTATGGCATCAAGATAAATTACGATGTGTATGACACGACTGAAATTGTTGATGCGAAACTTATGGCAGGCAATTCCGGCTATGACGTTATTGTTCACAGTGCCGGATTCTCTTCACGGCTGATACCGATCGGTCTCTACCATCGTCTGGAAAGAGACAAACTGGCCAATTGGAATAACCTTGATCCGTCACTCCTGGAGAGTGTGGCTGAATACGATCCTGGTAATCAGTTCGGTATACCCTATATGTGGGGAACCACCGGATTTACATACAATCGTGACATGATTATTGAACGTATGAAGGATGCGCCTCTAAACAGCGCAGAATTAGTATTTAACCCGGCCGTTGTCTCAAGATTCGCGGATTGTGGCGTGTCACTACTTGATTCACCGACAGACGTGATCCCGATGGCATTGGTTTATCTTGGGTACGACGCAGATTCGATTGAACCTGAACATCTAAAAGCTGCCGAGGACTTACTAAGAAGTATTCGCCCTTATATCAAGTACTTTAATTCCACCAAGTTGCTCATTGATCTACCCAGCAAGGAAGTCTGTATTGCCATGAGCTGGTCCGGTGACTATTCAGTTGCCTCCAGGCGGGCAAAAGAAGCTGGTATTGAGATTGACCTGGGTTACAACATTCCAACAGAGGGGTCTTTGATCTGGTTTGATGCTCTGTATATTCCAGCTGACGCCCGACATGTCGAAAATGCCTATTTGTTTCTTGACTATCTCATGCGCCCTGAAGTGATTGCAGACATCACAGATTTTACCGGCTATGCGAATGCCAATAGTAAGGCAACTGCTTTGGTTAATCCCAAAATGACTTCTGATCCTGCGATCTACCCGGGAGAATCTGTGTTAAAGCGGTTGTATGCAGCTAAGGTATATATGCCGAAACTAGAGCGTCTGCGCTCACGAGTCTGGACGAGAATTAAATCTGGTCTCTAAACCGGTCTAATAACAGAAGAAGGATGATGACAGAGCAAGAACAAAGACAGTCAGATCAAAAAAAACCAGGAGTGGAACCAGACAAGGCGCCCTGGCTGAATAAGGATGCCGAACCCTATATCAAAATCGAAACACTGACGAAGCAGTTCGATGGGGTTACGGTAGTAGATGATGTGAATCTGGATATCTATGAGGGTGAACTGTTTGCCATCCTGGGTGCCTCGGGCTGCGGTAAAACAACGCTTCTTCGTATGTTAGCCGGATTTGAAACCCCCAATGCCGGCCGCATCCTGATAGATGGTGTTGATATGACGCATATCCCACCTTATGAGCGACCGGTCAACATGATGTTTCAATCCTATGCGGTTTTCCCCCACATGTCTGTGCAGAAAAATGTTGCCTATGGTCTGGTAAAAGAAGGTATCGCAAAAACTGAAATCAATCGCAGGGTCGCAGAGATATTGGAGTTGGTTCAGCTGTCAGACTTCAAGGGCCGTAAACCCCACCAGTTGTCCGGTGGACAGAGACAACGTGTCGCCCTGGCCAGATCATTGGTCAAGAAGCCGAAGGTGCTGCTGCTGGACGAACCACTTGCCGCCCTGGATAAGAAACTTCGAGAGCGTACTCAGTTTGAACTTATGAACCTGCAGGACCAGCTGGGGATTACCTTTGTTGTTGTCACTCATGATCAGGAGGAGGCAATGACTCTCGCCACTCGAATTGCGGTGATGAATGAAGGTGGATTTATCCAGACGGGCACGCCTCATCAGGTATATGAATTTCCTTCGAATCGATTTGTTGCCGACTTTTTTGGGGCGACCAACTTATTTGAAGGCGAGGTCAGCCGTGTCGCGGGTGATTGTATGCATATTCAAGGGGATGAATATAACGAGGCTTTAAAGGCGCAATTGTCCCCTGAGATTGAGAAAGGCGAGAAGGTTTGGATCGCAGTTAGACCCGAAAAGATTTCAATTGCGAAGGAGCCTGTCGAGGGTGAGAGAGTAACATCATTAAAAGGCATTGTATGGGATATCGGCTACTACGGTAATCTGTCTGTCTATCGTGTAAAGACTGAGGCTGGCAAAGTCGTGCAGGTAAGTACTCAGAATCAGAGGCGCCTGGCAGAAGGGACGATTGATTGGGATGAAGAAGTTTATATCTCGTGGGATGCTTCCAGCAGCATCGTGCTTACCGAATGAGTAGTAAACTCAAAAGTAAGCCTGAATTTGCAGATCGCACCTGGCGATATTTTGTCATCTCCGTTCCCTACGTCTGGTTGCTGGTATTTTTCTTTATCCCATTTCTCTTTGTTTTCAAGATTAGTTTTTCCGATCCCATTATTGCACAACCCCCCTTCACACCCTTGTTCGACTGGTCGAAGGATTCTTTTGACGTCTTTCTTGGAACCCTTGATAACTACCGGTTTCTAACCGAGGACAATCTCTACTGGCTCAGCTATCTGAAGTCAGCCAGGGTCGCTGCAATATCCACATTGCTATGTTTACTGCTGGGTTATCCAATGGCGTATGGTATTGCCCGAGCGGAGTCAACCATCAGAAATCTGCTGCTTCTGCTGGTGATATTGCCTTTCTGGACCTCCTTCCTGTTGCGGGTCTATGCGTGGATGGGAATGCTCTCTACTCATGGGGTCATTAACAATGTGCTGATGTGGATTGGTCTCATAGATCAACCGCTGAAGCTGCTGTATACCGACTTTGCCGTGTACATGGGTATTGTCTACACCTACCTGCCATTTATGATTTTGCCCCTGTATGCCAATCTCGAAAGACTTGATCTATCCCTGCACGAGGCAGCAGCAGATCTTGGGGCGCGACCGTTTCAGGTATTCAGGGACGTCACCATCCCCATGTCATTACCGGGCATTATTGCCGGGTGCCTGCTCGTATTCATACCCGCACTGGGGGAATATGTGATCCCGGCGCTGCTGGGGGGGGTGGATTCTTTGATGATAGGAAGAACGCTCTACAATGAGTTCTTCCTGAATCGTGACTGGCCACTGGCGTCAGCAGTTGCCACTGTTCTGTTGTTCATACTGGTAATACCGATGATGATATTTCAAAAGTATCAGGTGACGACTTCGGACGGGCCGGAATAGTGAAAAAGCACTCGGTGTTCCTGCTTTCGGTGATGGCTTTCGGTTATGCATTCCTGTATCTGCCGATCGTTATGCTGATAGTCTATTCATTCAATGATTCCCGCATCTCCTCGGTCTGGAACGGTTTTTCACTGCGCTGGTACGAAGCGCTCTTTAACAGTGAACAGATAATCGATGCGGGACTTTTAAGTCTGCGAATAGCAGCCATCAGCGCAACCCTTGCCACGATCTTTGGCACCTTGGCCGGGCTTGCTCTTACTCATATGGGTAGTTTTAGGGGACGTCTGCTGTTTACCGGATTGATAGCCGCACCTTTGGTTATGCCTGAAGTCATCACAGGACTGTCATTATTGCTGGTATTTGTGAGCAGCGAACAACTTATTGGCTGGCCCGAGAATCGTGGCACAGTGACAATCATCATTGCCCATATCACATTTTCGATGGCCTTTGTTGCGGTGGTCGTTCAATCCAGACTGTCATCGATGGACAAGTCTCTTGAAGAAGCCGCTATGGACCTTGGCGGACGTCCCTTCAGAGTTGCATACGATATCACTCTACCGCTTATCGCGCCGGCAATGTTGTCTGGTTGGCTGCTGGCATTTACCTTGTCGATTGACGATCTGGTTATCGCGAGTTTTGTTTCCGGTCCTGGCTCAAGCACGCTGCCGATGGTGGTTTATTCCAAAGTGAGGCTGGGGGTCACGCCAGATATCAATGCCCTGGCAACCATCATTATCTGTGTAGTCGGTCTCGGTGTAGTGGTTGCGGGGGTAATCATGCGAAGACAGGAGAAGCTCAGACTTAGTGAGGCCAGAATGTCAGGGTGACTGGTCATTCGAAATGGGATTTGCAGTCGATGATCAGTCAGCATTCATTGCATCCCACGGCGGCAACTGTGAGTGGAATGATTTTAGTTTTCACTTTATGTACGGTCGATTCGGTCGGGCGGAACATAGTCGAAGATAAAGGTAATTCGATCATCATCGCCTTTGTTCATGACACTGTGTCTTTTTTGATTG
>Ga0208521_1000047_pt1 | contig 81528 bp, 60 predicted proteins | sample ETNtaG_24_FD_185754 | JGI IMG/M metagenome (GOLD analysis project Ga0208521, IMG submission 185754) | Marine microbial and viral communities from oxygen minimum zone, Eastern Pacific Ocean - ETNP201306SV47 (SPAdes) (version 2) | ecosystem: Environmental > Aquatic > Marine > Oceanic ... | reverse complement strand
GTGTAGACAGTTATAACTTGAGTGCCCGTGGATTTAATTCATCATTCAGTTCAAGGCTTTTAACGCTTACCGATGGTCGAATGGCAAATGTACCTTCTCTCCGTTTGATTGCGTATAACGTTATTCCAGTTTCATTTGAAGATGTACAACAGTTTGAAGTTGTGCTGGGGCCTTCGTCCGCTCTTTATGGTCCCAATGCTCACAGTGGTGTATTAAATATTATAACATCTCCTCCTCGTCAATCAACGGGAACAACGATTAATGTACAAGGCGGGAACCTGGCCCAGGAAAAGGGATATTTAAAAAAGCTAACCATGCGTCATGCGGGTACATTTAAAGATTTAGCATTTAAAATTTCCGGTGTTGCCTTCAATGCATATGATTGGGAGCACATTAACACCGATGAATATGAAGGACATGATCCATCATTTATAGGACGAGCACAATTAAGACACAATGGTATAGACGAAAACAGTAATTGTTCTGAAATAGGTAATCCATTTTTTACAGCAGAAATGCTGACCGGTATTTCCGTTAGTGAGATTCCTAACAACGGTATAGATGATAATGGAAATGGATTTATAGATGAGAATGATAGTTGGGTTAATTTAGGGTATAAAGACAATATTGATGGAATGTTTCCATTTAACACAGAAGCAGGCAGCCCGACCATAACCCAAGAAATGGTGGATGCAGCAGCAGATGATCCATATAATCGTTATGAATTAGATAATGGAATAATCCTTTGGGGTGTCACTGAAGATAAAATTGGCAGATACTATGCCGATGGACTGGATAATGATGGCAATGGACTTATTGATACCGGTATCGATGAAGGAATAGACGGAGGTGAAGAAATCTGGTTCGATGGTTTTGATAACGATGGGGATGGTCTCGTGGATGAAAAAGATGAACTTGGCTCCCGCTGGATAGGCCGTTTTGGAAGTTACAAATCTGGTACATATGATGATGATACTGGCGAGTGGTCTGGGTTTGGCTTTGGTGATTACGAATACGATGCTGCTGGAAATCTTTTATTCGATACTAATTTAGATGGAGAATATGGTGGAGAAGATGATTTCAAATTAGCATACCCTTCCAATTATTTTCCCAGGTTTGAATCTGATGCTAATGATGATGGTGTGGATGATTATCCTGACTTTAATGTGGAAAACTACCGATATGATGTGCGCGTTGATTATGAACCAAACATGGATTTTACAGCGAGCATTTCACATGGCTACGCTTACGCCCGCAATATTAACATTACCGGCATTGCCCGTTATCTTGCTGATGGTTGGGTATATAAATATTGGCATGGTCGCTTGAGCTATAAGAATTTTTTCCTACAGTCATATCTGAATACCAGCTTTTCAGGCAACCCCACACATCCGACTAGAAACCTGGCTACAGGAGGACGAATCTATGACCGTTCCGGAAAATGGAGCACGCAGTTTCAACATTCTTTAGAATTATTAGATGGCAATTTCCGATTTGTATGGGGATTAGATTATTTTCTCACAATGCCGGATACACGCGGTACAATTTTATCTGATAATAAACTCGTGGATCGCCGGGATAACAATGGAAATGGTGAAGCGTTTTCCCCAATTAGTTATGTAGATCAAAATGATAATCTTTTATATGATGATGGAGAACAACTGAATGTTTGGTCTCATGATTCCACAGATAATGTGGCCAACGCCATTCAAGATGGTATAGATAATGATGGCGATAGTGACGATTATGAAGATACAAATGGTAATGGCATGCCGGATCCGTGGGAACCGGGCGTAAATGGTGTCGGTGATGTATATGCAGATGGTATAGATAATGACGGTGACGGTAAAGTGGATGAAAACATTGATGAAGGTATTGATGAACAAGCTGAAGACAATCGTTATGTTGTAAATGAATTTGGTCTTTATTACCAATTAAATTGGAAATTGACTGACAAATGGGAATTGATCCAAGCGACACGTTTTGATTCTCACGACCGCTTAACAGATGTAATCGAATATAATAATTATAACCGTGATTATAGTCCGTTAAATTGGAAGATTAATTTAGATAAGACTGATGGTATGCAAATGTCACCAAAGATCGGATTAATTTGGCGACCAAAAGAGAATCAAAATGTACGTTTGACCTATGCCCAGGCATTTAATACGCCTACTAATCAACATTTATTTCTGGATATTTTTGTTACACGCGTGGTTACATTTAAAGTATATGCTAAAGGAGCATATAATGGTTATAATTTTCCAAGAGATTCATCCAATCATGTTTATTGGAAAGATCCTTATGATGCTCAAAGCCTCAACGTGTTTAACCCTGATGAAGAAATTTTCTTCTTCCCATCAACAGATCCTAAAGTTAAAGGCCATTTTAAAAATGAAGTCCATGATCAGGAAGGAATGTACCCGGAAGTTATGCGCACACTTGAATTGGGCTATAAAGGGCGCTTGACACCAAGAGTATACGGCACTGTAGATTTTTTTGTTAATCATTATGATTCATTCATTAGTTCAGTTTCCTTTATTTCACCCCTTATTTTAGAAAAGCGAGCTTTATCAACTGATTGGAATGGCGATGGTATAATCAATGATGATCCGAATGACATTTTGGATCAAGAAGACTTGGAAACGTCTTATGATAATTGGCGTGATTATATTGAAGGATTAGCCGCAATGGATACAACTCGGGGTCAAAACCCGCCCGTGGTTGTGGGTTATGTGAATTATGGTGAAGTAAACATGGGAGGTTTAGATATGAGCCTTGCTTGGTTTTTAAATAGAGAATGGACAGTCGGGTTGAATTATTCTTATTTAAGTTTAACTGAATTCAATAATCCCATTACCAATACCCCAGATCCGATCAATGCTCCAAGACATAAAGGCGGTGTCAAGATTCAATTCAACCCACGTAAATATGATTTCAGTGGCACACTCAATATTCGCTATGTAGATGGATTTCCCTGGTCCTCAGGTATTTATTATGGCACCATTGATACCTACTTCCTTGGCGATTTGCACACTAACTACAAGTTTAATGATCATTTAGCGGCCATGCTTTCTGTCAACAATATATTAAACCACCGTCATGTTGAAATCATGGGTGGTCCGACCCTCGGCCGTTCTATTGTTTTACGCTTACAAGCTAAACTCTAAAATTCCCCATACCAAATGATACGCCCCTGTTTCCATAGATTCCGGGGCGTTTTAATTTTCAGATTAATTACATGGTATTTTTATAAAACTAATGAAGTTCACAACAAATGATCTCCTGGCTGAATAGTATTGATACAGCTTTGTTTTATTTTTTCAATGGGTCATTATCCAATCCCATTTTTGACTTCATTATGCCCATTATTACTAATCAGGATTATTGGGCAATTCCCATTTTAATTCTTGTTTTTGGCTTCAGTTTTAAAGGTGGATCAAGAGGTAGAATAACATTTGCCTTACTCATATTATCTGTCATTGCGACTGATGCTATTGCTGCCCAATTCATAAAACCGATTGTAGGCCGCCTCCGCCCTTCTCATGCCATCATCGATTCAATTAATCTCCTTGTACACAAAGGAGGTAAATACAGTTTTGTTTCTAACCATGCTGCAAATATGTTTTGTGCTGCTACTGTTTTAACTTATTTCTATTCTAAATGGAAATATGTGTTTTATATATCAGCGACACTCGTAGCATTCAGTAGGATCTATGTTGGAGTACATTATCCCGGCGATGTGATTTTTGGCGGGCTATTTGGTTATGGAATTGCGTGGATGGTTATTTCCCTCTGGGTGATTGTGAAAATGAGGGAAATAAAACGAGGAAAGACTTGGGTCCTCTACGAATAGAATTTAATTAGGTAAGTTGCTCTCTGGTGGTTTAACACCAAACCCCTGAAAAGATTCATTCCCTGGGGATTTGATTTCCCCGTGTTTATCTTCAAATTTTTTGATATTTTCCTGTAACGCCACCATATAGGCTTTTACGTGTTGTGGAGCCATAATGATGCGGGAATGAATTTTTGCTTTGGGTACGCCTGGCAACAATCGAGTGAAATCCATTACAAATTCAGCCGGAGAATGTGTAACAACAACAAAATTTGCATATTCTCCACTACTGACTTTTTCATCTAATTCTATATTGATCTGTTGGACTTTTTTCTTGTCCATAACTCCTCCTTAATGGAAATTAAATTTTATCAAATTCCCGACGGTTAAATTCTTCCCAATCTTCTTCAAGCCCGTCAAATTCGGTATATTCAGGTCGCTTTTCACTTTCTTCTTCATCTTTTTGGCGAACCATTTCATTTTCGTATAGACTGAATGTATCTTTCTTCTTTTCGAAATCAGCAGGATTTACATCCTCTTCTTCAGTCTGATCAAGATCTTCGATATCTTCGCTGTATATTTCAGGGTCAAAGAAATCTAAATCTTTCACAATTCCATTGGTCATCAAATATTCTAGAAAATCTAAATATTTTCTGTCCTTTAAATCATGTTTACATTTCGAGCATGTCAAGCTTTCCTTGAGTTCTTCTTCCTCAAGAGGTGATTCACACGCTGGGCATATTATTCCTTCTAACATTTAGTTTTTTCCCTCTAAAATCGGGCGTTAAGTTAATCGAGCGATTTTATATCGTCAATAGCTTTATTTAGAAAATTTTGACTGGTTTTAATAAGGGAAATTGGGAAATTAATTACGTTTTTTGTCTTAAAATGGAAAAAATGCTGATGTTCTTATAAGGCGTTTGGAATAAAACTCATGGCTCGTTCCGTTAAGGCTGTTATTGTCAGGGATGGATTTACACCGGGGTTAGCCGATATCATCGAACCGTCGCACACAAGCATATTTTCATATCCAAAAACATAATTGTTTTTATCAATAACGCCTTCGTTTATATTTTTTCCCATACATGCTCCACCGAGAATATGTGCTGTTGTAGGAATACCAAATAGAGCTTCGTTATTGGGCATCATGGGTTTACCATCCATTATTTCGGCATATTTTTCTGCCATTGATTGAGCTTCCGGAATAAACGGTGTCGGTGCCTTGCCTTCTTCCAAACCGGTTTTCATACCCAATCCAAATGATCTTTCACTAAAATTTAATGTACTATCCAGCGTTTGCATAAATAATAATACTTGTGTTCGCTGTGCCCAATCATCAACAAATATGGTTTTAAAATTATTAATGGGATGTTTAATAAAATCAGCAATTATTTTGTAAAATCGAACAATAAATGATTTCCCTTCTACTCTGGGTAACATAATTAAACGCCAAAAACCGGATCCCTTTGAATATCGAACAGGTTCCAAATGACTATGCTCACCAATGTGTAAAATTGAACCAATTGCTACACCTTTGGAATAATCTGTTTTTTTGTCCAAGGCAGTTACTGGCATAAGCGCTTCAGAATTTGTTCTGACTTTGTTACCTAATTGATCTGATAAAATGGGAAGAGATGATTTTTTAAGCTTCAAAAGTAATTTGACTGTTCCCAAAACACCCCCGGAAAAGATAACGCCTTTACAGGTTAATTTTTCTGATTTTCCAAAAAACAGTGATGTTGATTGCTCCCATGCTACTTCATATCCCTCTGAACCATTTTTATTTCCCAACGGTTTTACATCTACAACCTTTGATTCAGCCAAAACCTTGGTTCCTTCTTTTTGAGCTAAATACAGATAATTTTTGTCCAATGTATTTTTTGCATTATATCTGCAGCCCACCATACATCCTCCGCAAAAAGTACACCCAGCTCTATCTGGCCCTCTTCCATTGAAAAACGGATCCGGGACAGTTTCGTTCTGTTTACCAAAAAAGATCGAAACATTCGTTGCCTTAAATTCGTCTTCCTTATGTAAATCTTTTGCTAATTCCTTTAGTGCAATATCGCCGGGTTCCATTCTTGGGTTTCGGTCAGCGCCTAACATTTTAAGCGCCAGAGGATAATATTCTTTTAATTCTTCTTCCCAATCCGCCAAGTGTGACCAGCTTTTGGATGTATAAAAAGATTTTTTCGGTATAGGTAATGTATTGGCATAAACAAGTGATCCTCCACCTACCCCCACTCCAGATAAAATACCAATATGTCTATAATAGGAAAGTCTAAAAAATCCGAAAAATCTAAATAATGGCAGCCACATCCATTTTTTCAAGTTCCAGATTGTTTTTGGGAAATCACTGCTTTGCCACCACTTCCCTTTTTCTATTACCAGTACTTTATAGCCTTTTTCTGATAATCGTAACGCAGATACAGACCCTCCAAATCCCGAACCGATAATAATATAATCGTAATCAAACATTTTTTAAAAAAGATTATGAAATATCAAATTTCAAAAATATTGAACAGTAGTTCTTCTTCAGCCGGAGACAAATCTAACCCTCTACGTTTTTCAACGATTTTTGCAGTTTCAATAAACGCGTCCCATTTATTTCGTTTGATTTTATCACCCACACACCACGAATATGGTTGAATGGTCTTTGGAGGAAATCCTTTGACAGCAATATTACTCCCCGGACCGATTACCGTACCTGTATTTAGTCGAGTTCCAATAGCTGTTTTCACATGGTCGCCCATAAAACAGCCTACATGTTTTGAACCTGTATTTGTCACTGTGCCATTAACCATCACATCAATATCGCTATAATTATTTTTTAAATTACTGTTAACGGTTCCCGCTCCAAGATTTACCCATTGTCCTAGATATGCATCACCCAAATGACCATCATGAACTTTGTTGCTCCATCCCTGGATGATAACACTGTTTATTTCTCCGCCTAATTTGCAGACCGGTCCAATTGAACAACCTCCCTTGATTTGTGTCATGGGTTCAACAATACACTTTTCGCCTAAATACAATGGACCTTCCAAATAAGCCAATGGTTTTACACTCGTTTCATTTGCAATAATCACCGGCCCATTAGAAGCATCAATAACAGCTCCTTTAGAAATTATGGCAGATTTATGAGCAAAAATATTTTTTTCATTAATCATAATGGCATCTGTTTCAGGAGATGAAAATTCAGTAAAAAACTGCACATCTTTTTCAATTTGCTGATGGGTTAAATCAATGGCTTCCCATAGATATTCTACCACTTGAGTTCTTAGTTCACTCTTTGTCTCATCGCTAACTATATCTTCTACAATGGGTCCGCCCGACTTCAACCACTTCTGCCCTGTTTCCTGTGTAAGATTCGCTCCTATGAGAGTATTATTGGCATAAAACAGAGTGGATTGTTGATTTTTAATGGTATCAATATCTTCAGCACTCCAAATTGCATTACCTAATAGCCAAATACCTTCATCAACATGTGTAGGATTTACATGATGTCCGGGAAAGGTCTCCTTCGATACTTCTTCTAATTCAGGACGAACAAACAAATGAATATTCGCATCAGGAAGTAAAAAGCTAATACGCTCAATACACGTTAAAGCACCACATCGTATATCAAACGATGGCCGGGTCAATGTAATCGGTTCCAAGTTTAAAACACGGCTATTCTCATAAATATATATATTCATACTAATCCCAATAATTGCTGGATATTTCTAAATCCTTTTTCAATATAATCACTACCTTTTCGCTCAATCAATATATTAAAATATTTTTCACTTTCTTCAGTATAAAATCCAATCCTCATAGGCGCCTTGGATTGTTGAACAATTGTGGCTGACACAGCATCAAAATCAAGATTCAAATCAATCACAGCATCCAGTTTCGTAGAAAATATAATTTCCAAGAATGATTTATGAGGTAATCCCCAGCGATTTAAATGTTCGTTTGAGTACGTAATCAAACGATCATTTATCGATGAATCAACAAATTCCAAATTTCTTCTCATAGCAACATATCTCACGAGTATTCTACCTTCCGGTCCAATGGCATTTTGCAAGGATTGTATAAAGATGCGTGCCAAACGGGAATGTTCCGGATTTTTTGGTAATAGGACTAAAAGATTTGATATTGGGTAGCGTTCTTTCCGTAAAGCTAAACCAACTTTACCATTCGATTTTTCCCGGGTGCGATTCAACCACAAGGCCATGCGAGTTTTTAATGGTAAATCCACAGTGGAATATAACTTTTTTCACAGAAAAGAATCTGTGTAGTTTCGCCTTTCTAATAATCCGGGAAAATAATGAGTGTAAGTAAAAAAATTCTGTTTGGCGGCTTGGGCTGGGCTTTGGCCGGGCCGATTGGCGCAATAATCGGGTACTATCTCGCTTCTTCTGGCGACTATTCTGGCCAAAGAACATTTGGTTCGGCGACACAAAATTATTCCAGTACAAAACCGGGAGATTTCATGGTCTCTCTTTTGGTGCTTTTAGGTGCGGTCATGAAAGCGGACAAGCAATTGCAAAAATCAGAATTGGATTACGTCAAGCAATTCCTTCGCCAGCAATTTAGTCATCAAAACACGCAGGAATATATGACCCTGTTCAAGGATATCATAAAACAAGATTATCCCATTCGTGATGTGTGTCGTCAAATTCAGCGATCCATGGATCATCCCAGTCGATTGGAACTGATTCATGTTTTATTCGGCTTGTCCCAAGCCGATGGTCACGTTCATCCTGATGAAATAAGCATTATTCATACCATTGCTCGCTATTTGAATATTAATGAACATGACTTTGATTCAATTAAAGCCATGTTTGTTAAAGATACACATTCTGATTACAAAGTTCTCGAAATAGAAAATTCTGCCACAGATAGTGAAGTAAAAAAAGCATATAGGAAAATGGCATCAAAATATCATCCGGATAAAGTGAATCATTTGGGTGAGGATTTGAAAAATTTAGCTGAAGAAAAATTCAAATCTGTCAACGATTCATATCAATCTATTAAAAAACAACGGGGAATGTCTTGAACAAAAATATCCCCGGCCAATTCCCATTTACCCGTGGCATTTATCCGAAAATGTATCAAAAACGTCTTTGGACCATGCGTCAGTATGCCGGCTTCACCACGGCAGATGAATCCAATAAACGCTATCGCTATCTATTAGATCAAGGTGTGACTGGATTATCCGTCGCTTTCGATTTACCCACACAAATTGGGTATGATTCAGATCATGATTTAGCAAATGGCGAAGTAGGCAAAGTAGGAGTCCCCATTTCTACGTCTGAAGATATGGTCAGATTATTCAAGGATATTCCATTGGAGTCTGTTTCCACATCCATGACAATCAATGCCACAGCTGCTATTCTTCTGGCTTTCTATATTGTTACAGCAGAAAAACAGGGAGTTTCTACCCAAAAATTGAAAGGTACAATTCAGAACGATATATTAAAAGAATATATTGCTAGGGGTACCTACATCTATCCACCTGAACCTTCCATGCGGATTGTGACGGATATTTTTAGTTTCTGTTCCGATCATGTTCCAAATTGGAATACGATTTCTATTTCCGGATATCATATTCGTGAAGCAGGTTCAACAGCTGCCCAAGAACTGGCATTTACATTAGCGGATGGAATTGCTTATGTCCAAGCTGCCATTGATAAAGGATTGGATGTGAATCGTTTTGGTAAACGTCTTTCTTTCTTTTTTAATTCTCATAATGATTTCTTAACCGAAGTGGCCAAATTTCGTGCAGCTCGGCGCATGTGGGCACATATTATGGAAGACCGTTTTGGTACAACGGAAGAAAAAGCCATGATGTGCCGCTTTCATACCCAAACGGGTGGTTCAACTCTTGCGGCTCAACAAATTGATAATAATGTTGTTCGCACAACCATCCAAGCTATGTCAGCTGTATTAGGCGGGACACAATCCCTCCATACGAATTCACGGGATGAAGCGCTGGCTTTGCCATCAGATAATGCAGTTAAACTGGCTCTTCGTACTCAACAAGTTATCGCTCATGAATCAGGCATTGCTGATCATCCCGATCCTTTTGGAGGGAGTTATGTTGTTGAATCATTAACAGATCAGTTGGAAGCAGAAGCGAAAGACATCATAGCTGAAATTGACAAAATGGGTGGCGCCGTAGACGCAATTGAAAAAGGCTGGGTGCAGAGTGAAATTGCTCGAAGTGCCTATGAATATCAATCTAAAGTGGATTCTGGTGATCAAATAATTGTAGGTGTAAATAAATTTTCCAGCGATGAAAAAAATGAATCTGATCTACTGGCTATCGATCCGAAAGCTGTAGATGACCAGATAAAGCACGTGGTTAATTTCAAAGCAAAACGGAATAATGATCATGTTCAAAATAGATTGAGCGAACTTGAATCCGTCGCTTCCAATACTGAAAATATTATACCTACTATCATCGATTGCGTTAGGCATGATTGCACATTAGGTGAAATTTCCGATTCTCTACGTAAAGTATTCGGCGAATACCGTCCCAACTTTTAGCAAATCTTTTTACATGAATTCCCGTCTGGTTTCCTCCATAATCTCTTTCATATTCCATCCCATGCTCATATCGCTTGCTGTATTTTATTTACTTCTATTTGGCAGTGAACCCATTGCAGCAAACGCCATAAACATACTTTTGGTATGTTTCATCTTCTCCAACTTTATTCCCATTTCTACTGTGTTAGTTTTGAAGAGAATGGGGAAAATTTCCGATTTGGATGCATCCCAAAAAGAACAACGTATTTTTCCTCTCATGTTGGGAATATTGTATTCGGGAATCGCATTTCTGATACTGACATATATGAATGCTAATTCGTTGGTTCGAGGACTCATGTTTTGTTATATGACGAATACAATTATTACCATTTTGATTACTCGTTACTGGAAAATATCTATTCACGCCATGGGTGTGAGCGGACCTATCGCTGCATTGTGGATTGCCGGATTTCAGTTTCCTATTCCTGCATTATTTATTCTGTTAGCTGTCGGCTATTCAAGAGTTATTTTGAAAGCACATACAGTATTACAGGTTTTTGCAGGTTCTATTAGTGGGTTAATTCTCACCTATTTTCAACTGCAATTATTTTTTGTGTAAAAGTGTTTATCAATCTTATCCAAACAAATCTCACGACGAGTGTTTTAGGTAAAAATATCGAACATTATTCATGGACGGAATCCACAAACGAAGATGCGTGGGAATTGATCGATGATGGTACGGTCGAAGGAACAATTGTTATTACAGATAAACAGACTGATGGTAAAGGTCGGACTGGTCGGTCTTGGATATCAGTTCCGGGAAAAAGTTTAACCGCTTCACTCATAATTAAACCGGGAATAGACAGTCGTTTGGCTGGTTTTTTTCCATTATTAACGGGCGTTGCCATCGTAAAGGCATTTGCAGAATTAGGTCTGGACGTAAAATTAAAATGGCCAAATGACATTATGGTAAATAACAAAAAACTTGGGGGAATTCTTTGCGAAAGCCGTGTGCAGGGCAAAGTTCATGAATGGGTGGTTATTGGTTTGGGTCTAAATATCAATGAAAAAGAAAATGAATTACCTGATGAATTGAGGGCAACATCATTTTTTATGGAAAAATCCTCATCCATACAACGAGAATTGGTATTGGCTAAAATAATGAATCATATTGAACCCTTATATGTTGAATTAAACAAAAATAAAGATCCATCCCAATTAATGGCATTATGGACTGAATATTGTAATCATGTGAATAAGACAGTTAAGTTTGAAGTAGAAAATAAATCACTATCAGGTAAATTCATGGGATTAAATACAGACGGGGCAGCAATTGTAAAAACAAATGGAAATGAAAAAATATTTACAAGTGGAGATATGCATTTAATTCAATCATGATTTTAGCAATCGATATCGGTAATACAAATGTTGTCCTTGGACTGATCAAAGATGATAAGATAATTGAAAGTTGGAGGTTGACAACGGACTCAACACGGACGATTGATGAATGTTGGGTCGCTATAAAATTATTAGCCCAAGATGCTGACCGCGATCTTGAGGAAATTAACGAAATTGTCATTGGCAGTGTTGTGCCAAAAGAAACATTTCTGTTTAAAAAAATGTGTGATCATTATTTAGACATCGTCCCATTTGAGGTAAATGGCTCAAAGAATCTTGGAATAAAACTGGATGTTTCTTCACCGGAAGAAGTTGGCCCTGACCGCATTGCGAATGTGTATGCTGCAGGAAAACTATATGGTAAACCAGCTGTCGTGGTGGATTTCGGTACAGCAACAACGTATGATGTTATTGACGAAAATGGAAATTTTATCGGCGGCGCCATCGCTCCCGGAATTGAAACCAGTGCTACACATTTACTCCAAAACGCAGCATTACTTCACCGTATAGATTTTGAAATTCCAGAATCTGCTATTGGAAAAGATACGCGAACTAATCTGGAAAGCGGTATTTTGTTTGGAGCCGCCGATCAAGTCGATGGAATGATCAAACGAATTAAAGCTGAAAAAGGTTGGAATGAAATTCCTGTAATTATTACCGGAGGACTGGGAAAAGTAATCGGTGGTATTGCCAAAACAAAAATCACCTTTGATGATGATCTGACTCTAAAGGGCTTATTTCATATATTTAACGATCTGAAATGATCAATATCTATGCAGCGGTGACACTTTAATATTAATGTTAAAACCGCTGTACTTTTGTTTTAGATCCTCTTCCAACGATTGACAACATTCTACAATTTGATTCTGTAACATACCCACTTTAACATTTATACCAAATAAAATGACATTGTGATTTTCTGTTTTTACCACACGAATATCATGAATGTCAGTGATTCGTCCATCCTTCAGCCATGTTTCTTCTAAATAAGAATTAATGTCCTGCACCATGGGATCTCTTGGATGCACCGGATCCATATGAACTGTGGGCTTTACGCCCAGGGTATTTTCAAGTTGATCTTCCACTTCTTCAGAAATATCATGGGATACGGCCGTTGTTTCATTCGCATCAATCTCAACGTGAACGCTTACAAATTTGTCATGGCCATAACTATGAACCGCAATATCGTGTACACCCAAAACACCATCAACATTCATTACTATTTGGCGAATGCTTTCCACTTCTTCTCCGGTGGGCGGTTTTCCTATGAGATCATCCACAGCAGTTTTAGCAATTTCAAACCCTGTATAAATTAAAAACAATGCCACACCTAATCCAGCCCAGCCATCTACCGTCGGATAACCGTAAATACCCGCAATCATTGCTCCCACAACAAGAAGACTCGAGATAGCATCAGTACGGTGATGCCAGGCATCGGCATGGAGTGTACCTGATGCAATTTTAGACGAAAGGAATTCAGCATATCTTGCTGTGATTTCTTTCAATATAATAGTCACCAAAAGGATGATGACCATCCACCATTCAACTTTTACACGTTCAGGGTTTTGGATACGATCTATGGCAACTTGAATGAATTCGATCCCCGCAACACAGAGCAAAATGGCAATAATCAACGTTGCGATGTATTCGGCTCGACCATGGCCATAAGGATGTTCAACGTCTGCAGGTTTTTCAGCTTGCTTGAAACCCCAGATTACTACCCCAGATGAAACAACATCGGACAATGTATGAACAGCATCAGCTATTACACTGACAGCCCCCACCATAAGTCCAATCACTAATTTTAGAATAAATAAAATGCTGTTTACAAAAACGGATATCCATCCTTGAAAAACACCAATTTTTATTCGGTATTTTTGTGCCGATTCTTTGGAGGTGGGGACGAAATAATTGGTGATGGTTTCGAACATAGAATTAGTCATTAATTGTCAATCTATCTAAATGACTTTTTATTCTATCAAATGAAATTTTAGAAATATGAGTATAAATTTGAGTTGTTTCCAATCGTTTATGCCCCATGAATTTTGGGCGATCTGCCATTATTATATTGTTCCTTTAATCTTATACAAATTATTCTTCCCTTTTTGTAATAGAGCATATTCAAAACCATCTTTTATACAGGCTGATCCGATATTACCGTCTTTTCGGATGGCAATGTAGGCGATCTGAAAATCGAGATTTCCATTGTGTTTTTTAATTACACGATTTAATGCTTCTTCGCATGCTGCTGTGGGATTGTAACCCTGTCTCATGAGTTCCACCACCAAGAAACTTCCCGTAGTTTTGATGACTTCCTCGCCGAGTCCCGTCGCAGCAGCACAACCAATTTCATTATCTACAAAAAGTCCGGCACCAATGATGGGACTGTCCCCCACTCTACCGTGCATTTTATAGGCCCAGCCGCTGGTGGTGCAGGTACCGGCAAGATCACCATTCTTGTCCTGGACCAACACGGAAATGGTATCATGGGTTTCATGGGGCATCATTTCCCGGCGCTTCTTTTTCCATTTTTCCCAAGCCATTTTGGATTCATCAGTAAGTAGATCAATTTCTTCGAATCCATGGGACACGGCGAACTGCCTTGCCCCTTCGCCAACCAACATCACGTGTTTTGTCTCTTCCATCACTTTTCTGGCAACGGAAACCGGATGCTTTATATTCTGCAGAAATGCCACAGAACCTGCATTACCATCCGAATCCATAACACAGGCATCCAGCGTTACGTTTCCCTGTTCGTCCGGCAGTCCACCAAATCCAACGGATGTACTAGTCGGATCGGCTTCTGGAACTTTGGCGCCGGCTTCAGCTGCATCCATGGCCGAGCCTCCATTTTGGAGCACTTTCCACGCCACATCGTTTGCCGGAAGTCCATGTTCCCATGTGGACAGAATCAATGGATCATTCATATTTGGTCTGATTTCGTCATCACTCATAAGTATTGATGGAGCAGTTATTCCGATTGCGCTTGTTTTAAGGAAATCTCTGCGCTTCATATGAAAACGGCTAAATAGTTAATGTTCTGTTTATGCATGATTCTTACCTTTGTTTTCAAGGTATACAATTTATCATGTAGAGACGTAGCACCGCCATGTCTCTACAAATGATATTTACGAATCGTAGGCGGCCATCCCCGTTTCTTGCTGGCCAATGATGAGTGTATGCATCTCATGAGTCCCTTCGTAAGTATAAACAGATTCAATATTGGCCATGTGGCGCATGATTGGATAGTCTTCTGTAATACCGTTTGCCCCAAGAATACCCCGTGATATTTTGGCAATATCTCTCGCCAATACACAATTGTTCCGTTTCGCCATGGAGACTTGCTGAAATGTCATGGTGCCTTCATCTTTTAAACGGCCCAAGCGATAAACCAAAAGCTGAGCTTCCGTAATACGGGTAACCATTTCCGCTAACTTCGCTTGAGTGAGTTGGTATCCGCCGATAGGTTTGGAGAATTGTTTCCGTTCTTTTGAATAATCCAGTGCCGTGTTGTAGCAATCAACTGCGACGCCAACCATTCCCCAGGAAATACCATATCGCGCTTGAGTTAAACAACTTAAGGGTCCCTTTAATCCTTCAATATTGGGAAGTCGCGCTGAATCAGGAACTCGTACGTTGACCATAGAGAGTTCGGATGTTACTGAAGCACGTAAACTCAATTTGCCATGAATATCGCTGGATGTGAATCCGTCCATTCCTTTTTCCAATAAAAAACCACGAACAATACCTTCTTCATCTCTCGCCCAGACTACGGCCACATCGGCAACGGAACCATTAGTGATCCACATTTTATTCCCGTTAATGATCCAGTCATCGCCGTCTCGTTTGCATCGCGTTGCCATTCCACCAGGGTTGGAACCAAAGTTCGGTTCTGTGAGTCCGAAGCAGCCAATCTTGGTACCGGCACCTAATCCGGGCAACCATTTATCTTTTTGTTCTTCAGAACCATAAGCATGGATGGGATACATAACCAATGCGCCCTGAACACTGGCAAAAGAACGCAGTCCGGAATCACCTCTTTCCAATTCGTGCAAAATTAATCCGTAAGCCACGTTGCTCACGCCTGCACCACCTGAACCTTCCGGCAGGGATGAGCCCATGAATCCCAATTCACCTAATTTAGGGACCAGTTCCATAGGAAAGGTGGCGTTCTCATAATGTTCATTAATTACGGGCATAAATTCCGCCTGGACGAAATCATAAGCCGTTTGCTGAATCAGCAATTCTTCTTCGGTGAGAAGATCAGTTATATTGTAAAAATCGGGACCGTAATTCTTCATGGTTTTTCTTTTAAAATTGGAGTGGAAATTACACTTTTCATTGAATTAATAAGAGATAATAATGATTCATCTGTCCAAGATACTTTATTGGGTTTTGATTTTATTCTTTCTAATACCATTGATAAACCTTGGTCGCTAAGAGAAATGTTCATTTTATCTAACCTGTTTTTTAGCGCTGTTTTTCCAGTAAACTTATCAATCTCCAAGTGGCGCTTCCGGTGAACCGTCTCAGGTGAAATTGCTTCATAAGATTGTGGCTCCTTTACCACCGCTTTCACATGGAGCCCCGCTTTATGGGTAAATGCATTTTTCCCAACAATGGGTTTATTGGCATTTGAGTCCAATTGTGAATACACACCAACCATTTCCGTCAATTCTGGAATCATGCCTAGTACCCAGTTCCTATTTACGCCATATATTTTGGTCAAAGCAGTAGTAATCTCCGCCAATGGTGGTAAACCCACCCGTTCACCTAACCCGTTTACTGATACATCTATACATCGGGCCCCTGCTTCCAAAGCTGAAAGTGCATTGGCAGTAGCCATCCCAAAATCATTATGGCAATGAACATGAAGTGGAATATCTAACTCTGAAACAATTCGTATCACTAATTCTTTCATTTTTGTAGGTGTTAAACAACCTACCGTATCAGCAAGACTAAATCTGTCTGCGCCTGAATTTTGCACCAATTGTCCCACTTGAATCAGAAAATCAATATCTGTTCGACTGGCATCTTCAGCTGTGAATCGAAGTTTAAGTCCACTGTCTTTCCCATATTTCACTGCAGTTTCAATGCGTTGAAGCGCTTCTTTTTTCGTAACGGTAAATTTGTGTTTCAAGCTTAAAGAAGATGTACCAAAAAATATCCCCATCCATGGGACACCAATCGCAACGGCATCATCTATATCGGAAATTTTTGCGCACCCGTGGGCCACTTTGGAGGCATTTAAATTTAGTGAATTCAAAGCCTCTACAGCTTCGTAAACATCAGGGGAAACTGCAGGATGGCCCAATTCAATAAAGTCAACACCGAATGAATCCAACTTTTTTGCGATGGCCACCTTTTGGTCTAAAGAAAAAGAAACGCCAGGCGTTTGTTCTCCTTCACGCAATGTTGAGTCCAGAATTTCGATTTGTTTAAGAGAGATCATTTGGTGAACTTAAAAAATCTATTTTGACAGAACAAATTACATTCATTAGATATTGATGATAACGTAATTTTAGTGATTATTTAAATTGAGAAAAATTTTTAATGAATAATCAACGAAGAGAAATGGTGGATGGCGCTTCGGCTATTGCACGGGGTGCATTGGATGCGGGATGTAATTATTTTGCTGGATATCCCATTACGCCCGCTTCAGGTATTTTATCTCACATGCTTCGTGAGCTTCCCAAAGTAGGCGGCATTGGTTTTCAGGGTGAAGATGAAATTTCTTCTCTTGGGCACTGTATTGGTGCGGCCATGGCGGGGGCAACTGTTTTTACAGCAACAAGTGGTCCGGGCCTTTCCCTTTATTCCGAAAACCTTGGTTTGGCAATCATGATGGAAGTACCCATCGTCATTGCCATTTCACAAAGATTAGGGCCATCAACCGGTGCGGCCACAGCCTCGGCACAAGGTGATATCCAATTTATGCGTTGGGGAACTACAGGCGGTTATCCCATGATTGTTCTATCCCCAACCAATATTTCTGAGAGCTACCATTTAACAAAGCGTGCTTTTAAATTGGCGAAACGATTCCGCACTCCCGTATTTCTTGCTTCGGATAAAGATACGGTCATGACAACAGAATCCGTTTCAGTCGATGCTATGAAGCATGCACCGGATTGGCCAGAAATCCCCAACGGGATAATCAAAAAAGCATTAGATCCTTATCGTGTAGATGGCCCCATCCATCATTATACGGGATCGAGCCATAATGATGATGGACATATCACCAAAGATCCAGATATAATTGCGACACTCAATGAACAATTAAGAATGAAAATTGAATCAAATCTCGATGAACTTTCTTTGGTTAAATCAGATTTAGAGGCGGGTGCAGATACGCTCATGGTGAGCTATGGTGTTTCGGCTCGATCCATGGATGCAGCGGTTAATAAAATTCGAAATGCCGGAAACAAAGTATCTTCAATGACAATCTATTCGCTGTGGCCCATACCAGAAAAAACCATTCAAGATTGCTTAACAGGAATAAAACGAGTCATTGTTCCAGAAATGAATCATGGTCAATATCTCCGTGAAATTGAACGGTTAGTAAATCGAGATATTGAGCTCATTGGTGTTAATCGGGTGGATACTATTTTAATTACGCCAGAAGAAATAATTGGAGCTTATCATGGCCGATAAAATATTAGATACGTTTATCGCCGAAGAAAATTTACCCTATGCGTTTTGCCCGGGATGTAGTCATGGAAAAATTCTCGAAGCCTTAAGCGATAGTTTAAAACAACAAGGACTTGATCCATCAGAAGTAGTTATTGTAACTGATATTGGATGCGTTGGACTTTCGGATAAATATTTTGTTACTCACGCATTTCATGGATTACATGGACGCGCCATAACGTATGCTTCAGGAATAAAAATGCAAAATCCTGATTTAAAGGTAGTTGTTTTGATCGGGGATGGCGGTTGTGGAATTGGCGGTCACCATCTACTCAATGCAGCCAGACTTAACACAGATATTAATGTTTTAGTTTTTAACAATTTTAATTTCGGCATGACAGGTGGACAACATTCAGTCACGACCCCATTAGATAGTATTACAGCAACAACAACATTAGGCAGTACAGATGCCCCTATGGATATCGCGGGAACTGCTCAAGTAAATGGTGGTGGTTTTATCGCTCGTGCAACAGCATTTGATAAAGATCTCCCGGAATTGATTCAAAAGGCCATGAATCACGATGGTTTTTCTCTCATTGACACTTGGGAATTATGTACAGCCTATTTTGTACCTCGAAATGATTTTGGCCGAAAAGAAATGATGGAATATATGGATAGTATGCAAATGACATCGGGTGTCCTTCAAGAAACAGATAGACCCAGTTTTCAAACCAGTTATAAAAATATTCAGAAACAAGCCAGTGAACAAAGTCCAATGAGCGGGCTCGTTTTAGATACGAAATTTTCTTCTAACTTAGAGAAACCAATACGAATAATTTTGGCAGGTGCCGCAGGACAAAAGGTTGTTTCAGCTGGTAACTTACTTGCATCTGCTGCAACTCTTTCCGGATTATGGACAAGCCGCCGAGCTGATTTTCCAATTACAATTCAGACAGGATTTTCAGTGGCTGAAATTGTAATCAGCCCAGAACCAGTCGATTATTCTGGTATCGTAAAACCGGACATTGTGGCCATTATCGCACAAGAGGGTAAAGCTAAAATATCAAGATTAACCAATGCCATGGAATCTACCGGAACGATTTATCATTCTGAAGATTTGGGAGACATTGATTCTGAAGCGAATATTATTCCGTTAGTTTTTCCAGATGAGGGCAAAAGAGATATGAAAAAAAATATTTCTGCTTTTACCGTAGCCTTTCTTACGAAAGAATTAAATATATTTCCTTTTGAAGCTTTAAAAGAAGCAACTCGTCAAATTCAAAAACCCAAAATCGCTGAAATAAACATGGGTGTTTTTGCCTACTTTGAATAACCCATTATCCTATGGTGCCTTTGTTTCTAACAACAGCACTATTTTTAAAATTCATGCTCCGAAAACTACACATGCATATTTGGTCATTTTCAATTTACCGGAAGATGATACCGGTGTAGAGCATGAAATGACAAAACAAGATAACGGTGATTTTACGATTGAATTAGTTGATGCTGGTGTTGGAACGATATACGGCTTTCGCCTGAAAGGGCCATTGAATGATTCCAACCTGATAATTGCCGATCCGTATTCCAAAGCAGCCATCACCCAAAATTCCATGCATCATGTAGCTAAATCATTGGTTATAGATGATACCTATGATTGGGAAAATGACACCTGGATCAAAATCGATCCCTGTGATCTGGTCATTTATGAAATGCATGTTCGGGATATGACAGCCCACCCTACATCCACAGCAAACCAAAAGGGTACGTATGCCGGGTTAGTTGAAGCGGGCCAAAATGGAGGTATAGAGCATATTCAATACATGGGTGTTAATGCTGTTCAGATTCTACCCATTCAAGATTTTTCCAATTTTGAAGTACCATTCAAGGACAACAAAGCACCCATATATAATGATTGGAATCCATATGGGCGCAATCACTGGGGATATATGACTACCTTCTTCTTTGCACCTGAATCTTACTATGCCAGTGATGGAACCGATATCCCTGGGTCTTGGAATGGTAGAAACGGTAGATCGATAAATGAAATCAAGGACATGGTCAAAGCTTTCCATAAAAAAGATATTGCTGTGATTATGGATGTGGTGTACAACCATGTGTCGAATTATGATTGGCAACCGTTGAAATATATCGACAGAGAGATGTATTTCCGACTGGATAAAAATAGCAATTACATTTCTAACAGTGGTTGTGGAAATGACACCCGATCTGAACACCCGAAAATGCAACAATTGATTTTGGAAAGTTTAAAATATTGGATGATAGAAAACCATGTGGATGGATTTCGGTTTGATCTTGGAAACCTGATTGATGCTGAAACAAGACAGCTTATAATTGATGAATTAAAAGCCATCAATCCTCATGTTATCCTCTTGGCCGAACCCTGGGGAAATGGCTATGACCCTGATGGCTTTTCAGATATGGGCTGGGCATCATTCAATGACCAGTTCAGAGATGGACTAAAAGGCGGTGTTTCTGATGTTGAAGAAAAAGGATTTCTTTTTGGCCAGTATCGTGATCAAAAAATTTTACAATGCTTGGTGATGGGCTCATTACGCGAGTATGACGGACAGTATATAAAATCTGCTCATAGCGTGAATTATCTTGAATGTCACGATGACTATACATTTGGAGATCGACTGCGAATCGCCGGTGGGTTTGTAGATAAAGATGAAAAAATAACTAATACTGAAAAAAATGCATTTGTTCAGGATAAGCTTTTGGCAATAAATAAGCTTGGTGCATTATTTCTATTTACGAGCCAAGGGATAACATTCATACATGAGGGTCAGGAATGGGCGCGTAGTAAGGTGGTTGCAGAAACGACTGTGCCTGACGAACACGTTGGTAAAATTGATCATAACTCATACGAAAAAGACAATGAAACCAACTGGCTGAATTGGAATGAACGAGAAATGAATCGTGAACTGGTGGATTATTACAAAGGGTTGATTGAGTTAAGGAAACAGTATTCGGAGTTTCGCCATTCAAAGCCGGAAGATTTTGAATTTATGGACGTGGGTGAAAAAGTAGCAGTAGCTTATATATTAAAAGACAGGTTTGTTGTTATTCTTAACGGTGAAAATGAAGATACGCTTGAATTAGACAAACCGGCAGGTCAGTGGAACATTTTAGCCGATGAAAAACTTGTAAACCTTGAGAATCAGCAATTGGTATCAAATAAAATCATTGTTCCACCCTCGTCTGGTATTGTGTTAAAGCGGAATTGATTTAGTTTCCGTACCCGCCGTACCCCTTAGTTGTTTTTTGCGTTTCTTGATCGGTTGCTAAACCGGTGATTTTTCTTGGTTGTTCATTTAACAAAATGTCTTTCCATTTCAGTTTAATGACTTCCGGTCGGAAGTCATCCAAAGCTGTTCGAGCATGCTCTGCCATGGCTCTTCTATCATCAGCATGGGTATCCCAAAAGTTATTTGTAGCTACCAGAAAATTGTCCACATCTTTATCAAAATCCTGGTCAACTTCATACACAAACACTGAATCTAGAACGTTTGCTGTAATTTCGCTGGGGCCGTCAATGTTTTGGACAATAGCCGGTACCCTGCGATCCAGCGTTTCACACATAGTATAACCGAATGGTTCATAGATTCCGGTGATTGAATTCGCGCCAACACTATTCCAATAAAATCGGGCTGTTTCTTTGTTTGAACTAAATGGAATAATGACCAATTGCTTTGGATGCTTCCTGCCTAAATCTTCCCAAAAAGGATTGCCCTGTTCACCACGGTAATCCACACCCATATTAAATACACGCACATCTTTTCGTCCTGATTTTTCTAGGGCAAAAATGGGTAAATCCGGACGTTTGCGCGGCACGTGCCTGCCGATATAACCTATATCATTTAATTCATAATTCGGTCGCCAGGATTTATGATCCAGTTTTGGTTTATAGCTGTTATATATTACATGAGGAGTTGATTCATATTTGTCATACCCAAATGAAATATAATGCTGTTTTTCTGCTTTACTGATCAATACAACTATATCAGAGTATTGAAATGTGATTTCCTGTTCAAAGTAATTACTGGTAATGGGTCCACCCATATTTGTGATATGTTCCATTTTAATTAATGAATGACAAACGGAAATCATTAACTTATCTGGGTACGTCTCTTTTATGGTTTTTGTTGTATCAAAAGCCACCCAGAGATTGTTGATACATGCGTCCAAATCAGCAAAAGCATCTTTTACATCATCCGGTCCATGGATGATACGTATCCCAGGATATCGTTCGGGGAAATCATCCGGTGGTTCGTCCAATTGGGCAAGGAAAACCGGAATAATTTCAATATCATCATCAGCAGCAAACATGTCCAAAAAGTTCATAATCCACGTAGCAACCCCGCCATAAACAATAGGGGGAATTTCGTTTGTTAGTAATCCAACTTTCATTTTTTTTCCTTTAACTTAATTGTTATTTTAGTAACATTATCTTAGTTGTTTGTGTTTTTTCAGCCGCAGATAAACGGACAAAATAAACACCACTAGGATGGGATGATCCGTTCCAGTTGATCTCATATTCTCCCGGCTTCAGCTGTTCATCAATCAACGTTTCTACCAATCTTCCAGTTATATCATAAATACGTAAGGAGGTACCGCGATCCCTCTCTACCGAAAACAATATAGTTGTATTCGGATTAAATGGATTGGGGAAGTTCTGATTCAATCTGAATTCATGTGGAGTAAAACTATCATCTTTCGCATTGGAAAGAATTCCTTGTTCCGGGGGATCAATATACAAATCTGTATATATGTGAAATTTTCCTGGTTCAAGATCAATGGTTTCATTTATATCCGTAACCTCAATACTATCACCTGAAAAATAATCATACCATATACCCGTATTAAAAAACTGTGGATTGATTGTCTGTCCAACCACATTAAAATTACCGAGAATAATTGCTTTCATATCACTATGGCTTAATCTAATTCGTTTCTTTCCCGTAGAACTACTTACTGATAGATCCACTTCAGTTGCTGCACTATGAAAAACGGGATATTGCTTACGAAGATGAATCAACGCCTGGAATGTTTTGTATAGATTGCGCCGTTCATTTTCTTGAAAATAAGACCAAAGAATTGGTTTTTCACAAAGACGACAGGGATCTTCAATGCTAACATCATACCCAAGCTCACCAAATTGCCAAAACATTTTCGGTCCCGGAATAGTAAAGAAAAAGGCTCCCACTAATTTCATTCTGTTCAATGCAATAGACAAATTTTGAATGTCATAATCACCGGCACTGTTCCCCCAAGACAGGTTTTTAAACATGAGTCTTTCTTCGTCATGACTTTCAAAATAGGTGACAACATGGGGGTTTTCCCAGCCTCTTGTACCATAATAACCCCAAGAAAAATCAGACTTGCCATTGGTGTGGTAGCCCATGGCTGCCTCTGCATAGTTATAGTTGGAATTTCCCCAGAGTAGTATCCCGTAATTTGCCAACACCTGTTCTTCAGAATTTTCCGCAAAATGCTCAAGAATAACATAGACTGTTGAATCATATTCCCAAATCTCGTCCGCCATGCGTTTCAATAAACGAATACGATCTGCATCATAAAGACTACCCCAAGGGTCATTGGATTCTTTGATATTATTTCCAAACCCTTTTGTAAAATCAAACCGGAAGCCATCAATACCGTATTCTTCAATCCAATAACGATTAATTCGATCAACTAACTTTTGTGTATGAATACTTTCATGATTGAAATCATTTCCCCATTGAGCATCAGGATTAGTGAAATTTGACTGGGTATTGTACCAGGGATTTTGTGGTGTTGGCGGTCCCCATTCCCCCACATTATACAAGCGCACAAAAGGTGATTGACCATAGGTATGGTTTAAAACAATATCCATTATGACTGCAATCCCCCGCTGATGACACTCATCGATAAATGCTTTCAATGCATTTTTCGGACCATAATACTTATCAGGTGCAAAGTAAAATGATGAGTTATATCCCCAGCTGGAATTTCCTTCAAATTCATTGAATGGCATTAATTCGATAGCATTAATTCCTAAACTTTCTAAATAATCCAGTGTATCAATGAGCGTCTGGAAATCATGACGGGCAATAAAGTCCCGCACCAACAATTCATAAATAACTAATTCTTCTTTTGGCGGACGCTCAAAAGTACTTGTGTATTGCCAATCAAATTCTATTTGAGCAGTTTGAAGCACAGACACAACATGATCGGTTTTTCCAATAGGATAATTCATCAAATTCGGATAGGTTATTTCAGGAATCCATGGGTCATTCCACTCGTCCAATACTTTATCTGTATAAGGGTCACCTATGCGAATTTCTCCATCAACTAAATATTGAAATGCATATTCCATACCAGGGTTAAGACCGTCTAAATTGATCCAATAATGGACTGAATCTTCAGAACCCACATCTTTTAACATGTAGTAATCTTCGTCCACCATCCAGTCGTTAAAATCACCTATGACATAAACAAAATCTTTATAAGGAGCAAATAATGATAATGTAACAGTAGTTTCACTATCGTAATTGATACCATCAAGAACATATGATGGCTGCTGACTTTCAAGCGGTTCATCATGTACCATAATATAGAATAGTGAACTGTCACTTAAACCTGAAGTATCAACAGCAACCGCTTTTAATTGGTACATACCCAAATCAAAGTTTTGTAAATCCAATTCTGTGTATAATGTATCCTCTGTTGTTTGTAAAAGTAGAGAATCGTTTACCAAAAGAGATAGTGTGGATGATTCTGTGCCTACTGCAGCACTTGTAATTTCAATGGGAATCATATCAGTGGGGAAACCAAAAACGGGAGCCCGCCTAGGATCACCAAATGCATTATTCACTTCAGGTGAAACTATGATAGCCGTTATACCAGCATCAAAGAGATCCAAAAAAATATCAGCACCGCCCACATCCCTTCCGGTCTGGCTTCCATCATGATTACGAAAAACAAATGCTAATTGAAGAATCTGTTCACCATTTGGTACTCCATAATATTCATGGGGGAACCCTACATCCAACTTCCATAAATCATTCCCTTGGAGAGTTAATTGAGTATCATCCGTATTTTGCCCCCAATTTGTTTTTACATATTTCCAATCTGTCGGACCTGAGCTTGCTGTTGTGATTACTCCTGCATGAGCCCACACATCGCCGGTGAACCCCATGAGTCCCTGATCGCCTTCAGTGGCGTCAAAATACACCATAATGGAATCCCATTCCGTGGCATAATTGGGATCAGAATAGACAACTTGTGCAATAAGTGGCTGGGCAAGAATTGCACTTATAATAATTATTCGTTTGTAGAAAGGTGTTTGTACCATGAGAAATACAATATGATAGTTAGAATACCACAAATTCCACCAAGAATCAAGGCAGTTGTCCATGTTTTAAACATAAGGCTCATCATAAATAGAAATAGGGTTACTTGCCAAGGAACAGCTATAAATGTAGAAAAAATATCCCGTTTATTTTCAGCTTCAATGGCCATTTGTTGTTTTTTATCTAAATTGTTTTTGAACTTACCCCATGTTCCAAAAGGTCGAGTTTTAATGTAAAAATTCTGGAGCGTTTCTTCATCAGTAGGTTCTGTTAATAATGTACCTACAATTGTACCAAGTAATGACGCTCCACTGGAAACCATAAACATTGTGTATTCTGTCACGCCTACCGGTGCAATTGCTTTGAATGCTATTGCAGATATCATTCCTGCCATGGTTCCGATGGAAAATCCCCAGCCATTCATGCGGGACCAATACCACCGCAAGAGCATTGGGATGAGAAGACCAGAGCCGATACTCATAGTGATCCATCCCCAAATTGCATTGATATTTTTAAAAACCAGCATAGTAGCAAGCCCCAATAAAACAATTAAAATGGATGCTCCATAACTATGATTCATTAGTTGGCGATGTGTCGCTTTTGGATTAATGTAAATTTGGTAAATATCTTTTACCCAATAGGCTGCACCAGCATTGACAGTAGAGTCAAACGTGGACATCCCGGCAGCAATAAGACCTGCCACGAGAAACCCCTTGATACCCACAGGTAGCGTTTCCACCACTTTTGGAAGAACCAATTCCGGATCCGTAATTTGCGACCCAAGTGAAATTCCGATAACGGCAATTGCACCGATAAACACCCAGCGAAATGACAACATAAACACCCAGGCTGCACTCAATAAACCGGCTTCCCGATCATCCTTTGCTGCAAAATATCGTTGAAGCATATAATTGCCTGTTCCGCCAGCGCCTTCTAAAACAACTTTTAAAATGTAAAACATGACCGCTACACCAAATAAATTATAAATCGAGAATTGGGATGCACCGTCAATGGCGAGTTCCTTTTGCGGAAGAATGCTGGACCATTCCTTATACGTCGTAGTAAATCTCTGAAATGTTCCGTCAAACATTGGAAGTGAAATGGTGAATGTTTCCGGGAGTGTAATCTGATATGCTGTATAGGCCATATACATAATGGCGGAAAAAATAAACGCCCCCTGAAAAACATCCGTCCACACAACACCGTAAAGACCGGAAGCAACGGTATAAATCATGGCAATTGAAATCAACAAGGAAGCAGCCCAAAATTCCGACGGCAGACCAAAATAATTTTCAATCCCAAGAAATGTATCCAAAAATTTTCCTCCACCGAGAGCAAAATATGTAACCATGGCGATGGTCATTATCATTGACGAAACAGCAGCAACTAACCGGGCAACTTCTCCTTGCTTACCGTTTCCGAATCGAAATTTCATCCATTCAGCCAGAGTCATGGCACCGGAACGAGTATTCCATTTACCCATAAATATCATAAGAAACGCCATTATTAAAGTAACTCCTCCCCTGATCTCAATATAGAATCCTTTAGCGCCCAAAGCATATATCAAGGCTGCAATGATCATCGTACCAGTTATATCAAGATTTGATGACATTCCCGAAGATGCGAGAGCCCACCATGGAAGTCGACGATTTCCTAAAAAATAAGAGTCTATTCCCTCACTTGCTTTCCTACGCATGTACAGTCCAACAGCAACAATAGCGGATAAGTATAAAAAAACAATTATGTAATCAATAGTAGCCATGGTTAGCTCACTTTTTGATAATATTTTTCTTTATATTCGCGGATCATACGTTGTGCGGTAAACCGTGCACCAGTTTTAATTGATGCTTTCATTAAAGCTACCCATTTGTCTGTTTGTTCATAAAACGTAGGAATGACTTCATTTTCCAATAATTCAAACAAATGGTTTGCATCTGCTTCATCATTGGGTTTATCCGGTGTCCCTATTGCCCAACCATTAACACCATCTGCACATCCTTCAGCCCACCATCCGTCCAGAATGGATAAATTTGGTATTCCGTTTAAAGTAGCTTTCATACCACTGGTACCAGATGCTTCATTGGGGCGAAGTGGTGTATTTAGCCATACATCCACACCAGAAGTAATCATTCTGCCCAGCCACATATTATAATTCTCGAGAAAAATCACTTTAACCTTTCCATACAATTCGTTCGCATTAGCTACTATTTCCTGAATAATCTCTTTCCCTTGGTGGTCTTTTGGGTGAGCTTTTCCAGCAAAGATAAACTGTACTTGCCCTTGACAAATATTTACCAAACGTTCTAGATCTTTAAATAACAAATGTGCTCTTTTATATGTAGCTGCTCGCCGAGCAAACCCTATGGTTAATATATTCCTACTCAACGCTTTTTGAACTTGGGCATTGGCATACCCCAATAAAATGCGTTTGCGTTTTGCGTGCGCAGCTGCCAATTCATCATCCGGGACTGAATCAACTTCTAATAATTTTTTTCCATCTTCTTTCCAACCAGGTAGATATATATCATACACTTTACGAAACTGGGCACAGATCCAATAGGGGTGATAAACACCATTGGTGATATATCCGATCTGATGATCAGGGAATTGATCCTGTGCTACATCCCCATGCAATTTTGATACCCCATTGGCTGACCGGCTAAAATAAAGACCCAATTCCGTCATATGTAACCGACTGTTTTGCACAAGCGATGGTAAGCTTAAATTTTCTGGTATTAACCCATGTATAAGACTGTTGACTCTATCCATGGCAAAATGATCATGTCCTGCCGGTACTGGAGTATGAGTGGTAAAATGACATTTTTCTCTGACACTATTTTCATTTTTGAATTCTTCTAATAACTTTAATGTGAGAAAAGAGCAATGTCCTTCATTCATGTGAAACGTTTCAATATTGTCTAAAATGCCTAGATGTTTCAATAAATGAATACCGCCAAATCCCAAAATAGCTTCTTGCAAGATTCTGTGATTCTTATTGCCAGAGTACAGCCGCAAAGAAATGCTTTTATCTTCATCGGAATTGCTTTCTAAATCAGTATCCATAAAATAAATGGGCAGGATATGACCATTAAGGCCGGTATAATCCAACCTATATACTTCTATTTGTACATCTCTGCCTTGTAGATGGAGTGGAAAAGTAAAACCTAATTTTTTCAATAAAGGTTCGGGATCAAATTTTGGATAGGTTTCAGTTTGGTGCCCTTCCTCATCAATACGCTGTTTGAAATAACCTTCCTTGTATAATAAGGTAATGGCACATAACGGCAATCCTTCGTCAGCAGCCGCTTTAATATGGTCACCAGCCAATACACCTAACCCACCACTATAAGTTGGCAAACTGGAACTAATTCCAATTTCTGCAGAAAAATATGCAATTTTAATTTGTGATTCCGTCATAATCATTAACCTTTTATTCTTTTACTTTCTTCTGTAAGTGTTTTCATACGTTCAATTATATCACTCGTTAATTTATTTTTTTTATATCGCCATTCCCAATTGTTCCCCACAGTCCCTGGTATATTCATTCGAGATTCCGTGCCCAATCCTAAAATATCCTGCAAAGGTATTATGACTGTGTTAGCTTTTGAATTCATAGCGAGAGAAATAAAATCCCAATTGATTTCAGACCCATCTGTCCCCAGAAATTTTAATGCACGCTTGCGCTCTTTCACAATATTGGCCGCTGTCTGCGTTGAAATGACTGACTCCGGAAGCGTTTGAAACCAGCCAATGGTTGTGTCATTATCATGGGTTCCCGTATAAACGACATTTATTTCATTATCTAAAATTTTCAGGTTTCCATTGATGTTTGCATCTTCACCAAAGGAGAATTGCAGAATGGACATTCCCGGTATATCAAATTTTTTCCTTAAAACAGCTGCCTCTTTAGCTGCTTCGCCAAGATCCTCGGCAATGATGGGTCTTGCACCCAACGATTGATTAATAGCAGAAAGAAAATCTTCACCCGGTCCGACAACCCAGTTTCCAGTTGCTCCACCTGTTTCACCGGCTTTTACTTCCCAGTACTTGGCGAATCCATTAAAATGATCGATCCGCACCACATCCACAAGGTTAAAGGTATGTTCTATCCGGTTAAGCCACCATTGATAGCCTGTCTTTTTATGGGTTTTCCAATTATACACGGGATGTCCCCATACCTGGCCATTGGCATTAAAAAAATCCGGTGGGCATCCAGATTGATATTTTATTTTTCCATGGTCATCCAACTTGAATAACTCCGGGTTTGCCCATACGTCTACACTGTCATGGGCTACATAAATTGGGATATCGCCTACAAAACGGATTCCCTTTTGATTGGCATATGTCTTTAGTTTTTGCCATTGCTCAATAAACAGAAATTGTTGGATCTTGAGTTTTTGAATAAACACACTATTCTCTTTTATAATGTCTTCACCCACCAGATCATGTCTGGGTTGCCAGGTTATCCAGTGTTGATCATTATTCAGCTTCTTTAATGTCTGGAATAAAATATATTCGTTTAACCAGTATTCATTTTCCTTGCAAAAGGCATCAAACCGTTGCTGGGTTTCAGCACTTGAACTTTTTATGAAGTTGGTGCAGGCTGTATCAAGTATTTTATATCTATCATCATAGACTTTTTGATAGTCAACTCGATCTGAAGGATAGCTTTGTATTTTTTTTAAATCATCCTTGTGTAAATACCCTTCATCAATGAGTCCGTCCAAACTGATCAGCAGTGGATTGTTTGCAAAAGTAGAAACAGTAACGTAAGGACATATGGATGAACCAGTGTCACCCAAAGGTAATATTTGCCAAAGGCTTTGACCCATTTCGTGGAGCACATCGACAAAATGAAATGCTTCCGGGCCGATATCACCTAATCCATAGGGACCGGGAAGAGAAGATATATGTAAAAGAACTCCGCTTTCTCTTGGGAAAAATTTCAATTAATGTTCCTTATATATATTAATCAGCCGGTCAAATATCACTTTTCGCCTGGTTAATCAACCTGTCCAAATCAAACTCATCTTTTTGCATGATGTTTTTCACAATTGGGTTGATGTCTATACCAAGACGCTGTCCAGCCAGAGTTATATCCAGAATGATATAATCGGAAGCGATTTTTGTAATTGCGGGATTTGATGCCCAAATAGCACGACCATTCTGTTTAGATGCGCTGCCCATAATGGTCAATTTGTTATCAGCAACTAATACAACTTTTGGTTTCCATATTTCATTTAAATCCTCTTCATCCAAATCGTACGAAATTGTTGTTCCAATTGGTTTTTTAATGCGTGAAAATGAAAAAATAACGATGTCTACATCTCGAGCCTTAGCAGTTTTTAACTCCTTCTTCAATTTTTCTACTTCATTGTTCCAAGCATTAATTATAACTAAAGTTGAGGCACTGTTGACTGCTTCACGCATTTTAAAGATAAGGTTATCATAGCCATGGATATGCCAAAAATCAAAAGCTTCTTCATCCATTTCCATTTTATCTAGAGCTAGTTTTAAATCCTCAATCTGGTTCTCATGCAAATTTTGAAGATGTTCAATAAGAGATGAGGGGGAAAGTGGAATATACTTTTTTGGAGTACCGCCTTCCGCACTCACAATACCCATTTTTTCCATGTTGGTTAGCGTGCCATAAATGGCAGAACGGGGTATTCCTGAATATTTGCTTACTTCGTAGCCAGTAGCCGGGTTGCTATTTACTAAACTCAGGTAAGCCTTAGCTGCATTTGCCGAAAAGCCAAACCTCTCGAGCAACGTGCTTATTTCTTTTTCAATATTAGCCAACTTGGTTATTGTATGTTTATTATAGGGTTAAATTGTGTTGATTGCTGTTAATCAATATACTTAATTTAATAACAGTAACTCAATAATGAGTTACTATTTTTGAATAAATGAAGAATATTTTTTCAATCTGGATTTTTTTCTTTGCAGTATTTATCTCACCTATAAAGAGTGCAGAAACTTATCGCATTGATCATTTAGAACCCCCATTCTGGTGGACAGGAATGGCCAGTAATAAGCTTCAGATTATGGTACACGGCAACAATATAGCTGAGTTATCACCCTCTATAAACTACCCCTACATTGAAATTAAAAAAATACACCGCGTAGAAAACGCCAATTATTTATTTATTGATTTGGAATTATCCCCACAAATGAAGCCTGGTGAATTCGAAATCACGTTCAGTATAAATGACCAAACCTATCTCACATATCAATACACACTATTAAAAAGAGAACCGGGATCAGCTGAACGGTTAGGTTTTAACCCAGCAGATGTTATTTATTTGATTACACCTGACCGTTTCGCCAATAGTGATTTAAATAATGATTCAAGTCCTGCACTCAAAGAGACACATAACAGAGCATTTAAAGGAGGCCGGCATGGTGGAGATTTACAGGGCATCATTGATCATTTAGATTACATTGCAGATATGGGATTCACACAAATTTGGTTAAACCCTGTCCTACAAAATGATCAGCCCAGTTATTCTTATCATGGTTATTCTACCACAGACTATTACCAGATTGATGGTCGATTTGGGACCAATACTCTTTATAAAAAATTATCAGAACAGGCCAAGCAAAAAGGAATCGGGATCATAAAAGACGTAATTCTAAATCATATTGGGTCCGAACACTGGTGGATGAAGGATCTGCCCACTAGAGACTGGATTAATAACGAAGGAAGCTATACCCAGACCAGCCATCGAAGAGAAACAATTCATGATCCACATAGTGCCATTACTGATAAAAAATATTTCGCTGATGGATGGTTTGTTCCTACAATGCCAGATTTAAACCAGAGGAATCCATTTCTAGCAACCTATATCATGCAAAATTCCATATGGTGGATTGAGTATGCCGGTTTATCTGGATTTCGTGTGGATACATATTCCTATTCTGATAAAACATTTCTTTCACAGTGGACTGATAGATTAGTGACAGAATATCCGAATATTAATTTTGTTGGTGAAGAATGGACCCATAACGTAGCACTGGTTGCCTACTGGCAAAAGGATAGTCCGCGTTACGACGATTACGTCTCAAAGTTGCCGAGTCTCATGGATTTTCCACTTCAGAAGTCAGTAATTAATGGTTTGTTAAATGAAGAGAACTGGGCCACTGGTTTAAGAGAAATATATCAAGTTATTTCTAGTGACTTTCTTTACGGCAATCCAAACAATCTGGTTATTTTTGCTGATAATCATGATATGAATAGAGTTTTTACACAATTAAATAAAGATTATGAACTTTTTAAAATGGCCATGATACATTTATTTACAACGCGAGGTATTCCACAAATTTACTATGGAACTGAAATTCTAATGACTAACCCTGAAAAAGGAGACCATGGTATAATTCGGACTGACTTTCCAGGAGGCTGGCCCAGCGACAGAGTAAATGGTTTTACAGGAAATGGACTTAAACCTAAACAAAAAAAAGCACAACAATTCATGCGGGAATTATTGCAGTGGCGAAAAACAAGTACTGCAGTCACAAAGGGGAACTTAATCCATTATACTCCTGAAAATGGTTTTTATATATATTTTCGACAATTTGAAAATGAATTAATAATGGTGATAATGAATAAAAATAAAAAACAGACTACTCTTGATACAAACAGATTTGAAGAAGTCTTAAGTGGGAAAAATACTGGAAAAGATGTTTTGAATAATGAATTATATGATCTCTCTATACCGATAAAAATACCAAAGAAAAGCGCAGTAATATTGAATGTTTACTGAAATATCTAAACAGAAAATAATGCAACTAAGCTTATTAATTATAATCACTGCATGCTTCATTATTTCATCTTGTGAAAAGAATGAAACGTCACTGGCAACAATAGATGATAACACTATTTCTTTAACAGCCTTCCTGCCCCGTTATGGTGATTTTTTAGATAATACTCATCAACAGGACAACTTGCTGAACCGCTATATATTTCTTAATACGCTTATTGATGAAGCGCTTTTACTTGATCACGCTAACGAAACAGATTTTGTAAGTGATCCAGCTATAGCTCGAGAAAAACAGCTTATCTATGATCAGTTACTTCTGAACCAGTATTTTGATCATAAAATCCTAACACGCACGGATGCAACTGAATATGAACTGCGGCGTCTATTCACGTGGTCAAAGACAAGCCTGCATGTGCGACATTTATTTTCCCGAGACTTAAAATCTATAATGCTTTTGCAGGACAAATTATTTAATGGGAATACATGGTCAGAACTAGCAAAAGAATTTTTCAAAAATCCTGTATTAAAAGAAAATGGAGGCGATCTTGGATGGATAAATATGGGTGATATGGATCCGGCATTTGAAGCGGTTGCCTATGATTTAAAAGACGCGGAAATATCCTCACCCGTTAAAACTCGCTACGGCTATAGTATCATTCAAGTGATAGAGAGGGAAAAAGATTTATTCCTGACAGAAGATGACTTTCAATTGGAGAAAGACTGGCTTAAGCTGATGGCAACACAATATAAAAAAATGCCAGCAATCAGGGCCTACACTGACAGCGTGGAAAAAGAGCTGGGGATCAGCTATAATAAACAGGAATTAAAAGAATTATTTACAGCCATTGCTGGATTAAAAGAAACACAAAAAATATACAGCCGTAGTCCCCTAGTTCATTTTGGAGGTGGTCACTACTGGACCGTTCAGCAAACATATGTAAAATTAAATGATTTGTCAGCTCGACAGTTTGGTTTTATTAATTCCTGGGAAAATTTAGGCAAAGTGATCAGTGGTCTGGCTGTGCGTGAAAAGTTTTTACAGGATGCAGAGCAACTGGAGCTCCATAATGATCAGATATTTATAAAAAACTTTGAACAAAAATATCATGGCCATCTGGTCAATGCTATTATAGATAATTTATACCAGCATACTCCTTCATTATTAAACCAGCCTCAAAAACTAAAAACAATCTATATGGACTTTCGCAATGGATTGGCTGATAAAAGCACCGTTATAATTGATAGTCTGGCTGTTAAATCATTTATATTTAAACAACAAAAAACATAATGAATTTTCGTAACTACACTTTCATTATTTTTTTATTTTCAATTTTAAATGCTGGTACAACTGGCAAATTAACTGGTCTCGTCAAAGACAAAGATGAGGGCAAAGCACTGATTGGTTGTAATATTATTGTTAGTGGAACCGATCTGGGAACGGCATCTGATCAAAATGGTGAATATTTTATACTTAACATTCCGCCAGGAAACTATAGTATTAAATTTCAGATGATTGGTTATGAAACGGTTATTCTTAATGACGTTGTTATTGCCATAGACAAGACAACACGCTTGAACAGTGAATTGGCTACTGAGGTCATTGCCGGATCAGAAGTTGTCGTAACTGCCGAGCGAAAACTTATCCAATTTGATGTAACTCAATCCGAAGCTCGAATCACATCAGAGGAATTGGCAGCTATGCCAGTAACGGAAGTGTATGATGTTCTGCGTCTCCAAGGTGGCATTACCCAGGATGCAGGTGGCAAGCTACATATGCGTGGCGGGCGCAGTAACGAAATCGCCTACATGGTTGATGGTGTCTCCATGACGGACGTATATGACGGTGGCATATCAGTACAAATAGAGAATGACAATATTCAGGAACTGCAGGTCATCAGCGGCACATTTAACGCTGAATATGGAAAAGCCTTGTCCGGCGTAGTAAATATGGTCACCAAAGATGGCGGCAACAAACTCGAGGGCTTCGTGAATATCTATGCCGGTGATCACACCACTAGTGATACCCTTTTCTCTAATATGAATTCATTTACGCTCTCGAACGACGTAAGTCTATCTGCCAACTTAAATGGGCCCATTATTCCTAATCTCTTAACATTTTATTCATCCGGTCGAATTAATAAATCTGATGGATGGCTAAATGGATTACAGACATTTACTATGTATGGCGATACAGTATTTAATGATGCCAACAATAATGAATACCGGGACAATGATGAAAAGCTAAAAACACCCTACTACAAGAGTATGAACTGGTATAACTCATGGTCCTCTCAGAATAAATTTACACTTAGGCTAAGTCCGACCACAAAATTGAAATTCAATTCTATAATTAATTCAGGACAGTCCCAGGGCTTTGACCACAGCCGCCAGATGGTCCAGGAAGGTCGTAATGCACAATACAATAGTGGTCAATTTTACGGCATAAATCTATCTCATTCGTTTTCATCGAGATCTTTTTTTGAGTTAAATACCAACCAGTTTACACATCGATTTGAATCCTATTTATATGAAGATCCCCTTGATCCCAGATATATTACTCCGGACAGTTTATATTGGGCCCATATTGAGGGGACACTGCCAACCAATATTGCTACAGAATACGGCCAGGAAGTAAATTATTTTCCTCAGTATACATTATCCCGCTGGGGCGTAGAGACTAGTCGATACAATAGGGAGACCATTACCAAAAGCCTTAAACTTGATTACACGAGTCAAATAAATAAATATAATCAAATTAAGGCTGGATTTAATTTGTCCATACATCAACTAAGTTTAGATAGCTATAGTCTCATGGACTCATCTCAGGCAGACCAGATTTTTACACCTATTATTCCAGAAGTAGGCAGCTACAACCGTTCTACATATAAATTTAAACCTGAAGAGTGGTCATTCTATATTCAGGATAAAATTGAATATGGTGATATGATCATCAATCTGGGTCTTCGCTATGAAACGTTTGACCCAAAATCAAATGTCCCAAACAATATTCACGAGCCCTACATCAACGATCCTCGCAACCCTGCTCTGGATACGCTCTCTATTGAAGAACTAGAGACGATTGACTGGGGAGCCATATCCTATTACGATGAGGACAGCCTGGGTAATCCCGTTGGCCACACCTATGCCGAATACTATGACCAATTTAACGATCAGCCAAATCTAGCTGACCAGCAAGGCTGGTGGAAAAAAACAACAGTCAAATCTCAATTTAGTCCGCGGCTGGCCGTGGCATATCCTATTTCCGACCGGGGTGTGATTCATTTTGCTTACGGTTATTTTTTCAAAATCCCAGATTTTTCATTACTATATAATAATACGGAATACAAACTGTCAGAGGCTGGGACAAATTTTGGAATTTTTGGCAATCCTGATTTGAAACCAGAAACAACCGTGAGCTATGAACTTGGATTGCGCCAGGAAGTCGGACCCAAAACAAGGCTGGAGATTAAGGGTTTCTATCGTGATGCCCGTAACTATGTATCGAGTGGGATACCCTTGGACTTAGGCGGTGGGAAAAATTATTATACCTATGTAAACAAAGATTATTCTAATTCAAGAGGAATTATTCTTTCTTTTTATAGACAATTCAGTAATTATGTAGGCTGGCAATTTGACTACACCTACCAGATTGCCGAAGGCTCTAATTCTGATCCCAGCGAAGAGTTTGGGGCAGTCCTTGCTGGCAATGAGCCTACTCGATCTATCATTCCTTTGGATTGGGATCAGCTCCACAATCTAAATGGCTCTGCTTCATTTGGATACAAGGGCTGGGGAGCCAATGCAATTTTTCAATACGGAAGTGGTTATCCATATACTCCTGTTATTACAAACTATGAACAGCAAGGTGAAGTTTTGTCCAATGTGCTAATACGAAATAGTCGTAGAAAACCTATGAGCTTTCGATTGGATGTCAAATTATTCAAACACATTCAATTTTCCAGAATAAAGGGAAGATTATATATCAATATTTATAATCTTCTAGATAGACGTAATGAGATAATTGTCTATGGAGACACAGGTCAGGCAGATGAAACAATTGAGAAAAATCGAGCAGAAATTATTTCACCCTTTGAACCTCTTAGGCCTAATACAATAAATCAATTCTTTAGCCGTCCTGACTGGTATGATGAACCAAGGGAAATACAATTCGGGTTGCAATTCTCATGGTAAGGTACATTTCTTTTCTTTCACTATTATTTACTATGTTATGGTCTCAGTCGAATGAACGCGGTGACCCAGATTATCGGCGTGCTACTAATATTGATGTAAATAAAATTCGTGCTACCATATTTAATTTTGGTATCACAGGCCGAACCTGGGCCAATCCCGGTGAAATTCCTTATGAATGGCCTGTTAATTCTGGACAGCACTATATTGCTATGACGGCTCTCGCAGTGGGTGCCGAAATCATTACGAACGATGGAGAAGTTCGGCCGCTTGTCACTATTCCTTATCGATCTGATCAATCTGGTAATTCAATGGCCTGGGAACCTGTTCCCGGTTATTTAAACCCAAATTCACAAAAGATCGCTATCAGCGATGATGAAAGTACATGGCCCAGCAACTGGCCTGATAAAATGGATGACGTTAATGATCCTGGATGGTCCGGAGCCTGGAATGGATACTTCGGTAGAAATCAGTTCAATGCCCAGCAAGAAATATATTATAAAACTTCTGATGATCGAAATTTCATCATGGGGAGGGCATATACCCCTGATACAACTGATATTAACCGCAAAGGTGCGGGGTTAATGACTGGAGTACGGGTGCTTGAATGGAAGCAAATTCTTATTGAAGATGTAGTTTTTATTCTACATGAAATCAAAAACGATGCATCTTATGATTACGATAAAGTATCATTTTCCATGTGGCTCGCGGATCTCGTTGGTGGTGATGGTGACAGCGGTGATGATACACCAGATTTTGATCTATTATATGATGTCGCCTGGTCAATGGATAGCGATGGTATTGGTAACTCTGCATTTGGTACCGATCCGGTAGGTGTTGCGGCTACATCTTTTATTGAGACACCCGGTAATAATATTGACCGTATTGATAACGATGGTGATGGCGAAGATAATGGTCCTATTATATTTGAAAATATGATTGAAAATGAAATTTTAGGGAATGCAAAAGATGATAATGGGAATGGACTTGTAGATGAAAATATGACACACGTTCCTTTTGGAGATCAGGTTGGTGTGACCTATGCGGATAATATTGACAATGATCAGGATGGTGAAATGAATAGTCCTGTTGTCACTCAGGAAATGATCAATGCAGCATCTTCCCAGTGGGAAATCTGGCCACCAATTGACGATGATATTCAGGATTCTATCATTCACATTGTCGGATTAGATGAAACTGATCTCGGCTTTTATTATGCAGACGGAATTGATAACAATAGTAATCCTAATGATCCATACGCACTAGAATATCCTATTGGCCTCGGCGCAGAGGTTAATTCTCCCCTAGTGGATTCTAATATGGTGCTTTCAGCGTCGAATGATGCATGGCTTCGCTATTCTGTGCCAAACTCCAATATTATTTTGTATGATGTAAACACGGAAGATATTGGCAAGCCCTATGCAGATGGGATTGATAATGATGGAGATGGTGCCATAGATGAGGGCATAGATGAGGGCATAGATGAAATGATCGATGAATCAAGAGATGATTTTATTGATAATGATGGTGACTGGGAATTTTCAGATGATGTTGGTATCAATGGAGATGAATCTGGAGGACTTGGAGCCGGAGTCGGGGATCAAAAACCTTCATCCGGATCCGGGACAGGCTTTCCTGGAGAACCCAATATTGATAAAACTGATGTCTCCGAATCAGATCAGATGGGACTCACCGCTGTTGGATATGATCCTGCCGGTTCAATCCCTATAACCAGCGATAACTACCTTTGGCTATTCTATATGACTCCGGGTACCTACTGGCAGCCACCTCCGGGAGGGCAGCCACCTGGAGATTATGATTTATTTGTGACGTCTGGATTCTTTCCCTTGGAGGCCGGACAAACAGAACGTATCGCCATGTCAGTTGTACTGGGGAATGATGAGGCTGATGCCTTGCGCAATAAAGCAGTGGCCCAGACAACATACGATTTTGATTATCAATTTGCAAAAGCACCAAGCCCACCAAACGTTACAGCTGTCTCAGGAGACAGAAAGGTGACTTTATATTGGGATGAAAGCGCAGAACAATCCTTGGATAAATATATGGCTGAAATTACAAATGGTACTGATCTGTATGACTTTGAGGGTTATAAAATTTATCGCGCCACCGATTTTGAATTCAATGACGCATACACGATAACGGATGGCGAAGGCAATCTAACTTTCCTAGAGCCCTATTTACAAAACGGTGCAAAGGCTCAGTGGGACCTTGTAAATGGCAAGAGCGGTTGGCACCCCGTCGATTTAAACGGAATCAAGTTTTATCTTGGAGATGATACTGGGCTGCAGCATTCCTATGTAGATGAAAATGTTGTAAATGGGCAGAGATACTTTTATGCAGTGGTATCCTATGACTACGGTGGCGATCTGAGTAATGATATTATTCCCAGTGACTCACCGATGAGGTTGAGGGTTAATTCACTGACAGGGACACTGGAGATGGGACCCAACGTAGTAGAGGTTATCCCTTCCCCTCCTGCAGCTGGCTACACGGATGCTGAATTTAGTGGAGATCAGATAAATCACATTTCTGGTACCTCCAGCGGCGAGATATATTTGGATATTGTTGATCCTATGGCTATCAAGAATTATCATACGTACCAGATTACATTTACTGATACAATACTGCTTAATCAGCAGGGGCCTGCCGGATCTGACACCGTAACAACGAAATCTTATTATCTTGTGGACGTGACATTTGAAGATGTGCCCGATACTTTAGTTAATAATGACCATCACCTACCTAAGAGTGATGTCCAGGTTACTGATGGTTTCCAACTTACATTTAATAATGTGAGTGAATTGGGTTTTAATGCTGAAGAATCAGGCTGGAGTAGAGATAGTCTTTGGACATTTACTGTGATGCGCTATGCAACTTTTAATGTGGTGGGTACAAAACTCCCTTATGACTACAGGATTATTTTTTCCGATGCACAAACAGATTCGTGCATTGATCTATGCATGCGCTACTTACCCAATACCACGACCTGCTTTCCTGGATATAATTATCCGGGAAAAGAAGTCAACTTTATAGTTCAAAGAAGAGAATCACTAACTGGAATTGATGAAATAGATTGGGTTACGATTCCTGTTGGATTTATTGATGTGATACCAGTCGGAGATACAGATGGCTATTTTAATGCAGATGGCAACAGGGAAAGTGATTGGATCGTTTTCATGGACTATGAAGATGACGAAGGCAATCCCTCTCCTTCCTGGGCTTTCTATTTAAACCTGCATCCCAATGATGAAGAATTAATTTATGATGCGCCGCAACCCGGTGATACGGCATACGTTACCATAGAAAAACCATTTTTAGAAAACGATATATACGAATTCACAACAATTGCTTCTTACATAGATACTGATCAGGCTAAGAAAGATATGAGCAAGATCAAGGTGGTACCCAATCCATACTACGCCGCTAGTGTCTTTGAGGGTCAGAATACATTTTCCACAGGAAGAGGTCCCCGCGAAATACAGTTTCGTAATTTACCCGAAGAATGTACGATTCGTATTTTTACCATCTCTGGCGAACTGGTGAAAACGATTCACCATACTTCAACCATTGATTCGGGTACGGGAAAATGGGATTTACTTACTAATGGCAATCTGACAGCAGCTTATGGCGTTTACATTTATCATATAGATGCGCCAGGAGTGGGAGAGAAAATCGGTAAGATGGCCATTGTGAAATGAAGAAAATAGCAACCACTTTCATCGCAACCCTGCTGACCATGGCCACGCTCTTTGGTGTAAATAAGACTGGCACCATGGCCGCTAAATTCTTATCCATAAATGTCGGCTCCCGGGCCGTAAGTATGGGTGGTGCTTACACTGCTATCGCCGGTGATGCATCGGCCATGTACTGGAACCCCGCAGGCCTCAGCTACCATCAAACGAGAGCTATTTATTTTAATCATGCTAATTGGATCGCGGACATTGCATTCGATTATTTTGGAGTTACTGTACCAATAAATTCTAGTCAAACGCTTGGTCTAAATATTACATCAGTATCGATGGCGGACATGGAAGTGACCCGCTACGGCAATGAGGATACCGGAGAAACATTCTCTGCTGCTGATTATGCATTTGGAATTACGTACGCGATAAATATAACAGATCGATTTTCTATTGGCTTTAATGGCAAATATATTCAAGAAATAATCGCTAATAATTATGCTCATGGAGCGGCGCTGGATATAGGCACCTTATTCACTACTCCCTGGGGTTTCCGCTTGGGTACCAGCATCAGTAATTTCGGCCCCAAAATGAAGATGACTGGTGATGACTTGCTGGTGGCGGTAGATGTGGATGAAACTATTGACGGCAATAATGAAAGTGTAACTGGTTTACTGTCTACAGAGGCCTTTGATCTGCCTCTGAACCTGAGGGTCGGAGTTTCTGATGATTTACTCCTGGGCAAAGTGGGTCGCATCACCTGGGCCTTTGACGTAAATAATCCAAATGATAACACAATGAATGTAAATGCCGGAGTTGAGCTTGGCCTCTTTAACAATATTTTTGTGATTAGAGCTGGAGCCAATTCACTCTTTATTGATGAACGTGAAAAAGAACTCGCATTCGGGTGTGGTATAAATCCTCCTGATATTTACAATAAATCATTGCACATTGATTATAGCTTTGAAACTCTAACACATCTTGGGGACACCCACCAGTTCAGTATTTATTTATCTTATTAATGAAAAATTAATATTTGAAATTTGAAATTTATTTATTAATTTAGTAGTGACTCTTATGTGAGTTACTAAGTATTTTGAATAATTCATTAATTAATCATAAAGGAGCAATTATGAAGAAAAATATATTATTAATCTCCATTTTTTCTTTAATCATATCTCATTCTTATGCTGCAGTTTCGTTTAACTTAAATACATCAACGGCTCTTGGCTTTACCGATTCCACGCACGCAATAGTTATCAGAGGAAGTTTGAACGGCTGGGCTGGGAATGATTGGGCGCTGACAAATGTTGGCGGTGATTATTGGACATATACATCGGATACATTAAGTGATGGTACTTACGAATATAAATATGTTATGATTAATGATACTGGTGATAATTGGGAATCAACCAATAATCGGGCGCTGACAGTTTCCGGCACTACTGATTTACCACAAGATTACTGGGAAAGCGATACAACTCCACCTTATACAGAAACAGATACTGTAGATGTATGGTTTAGAGTAAGTACGGCTGGAATAGCTGATTATGCTGGAGCAACGATGTACATTGCCGGTAACATGAATGGTTGGTCGGGTGTTGCGCTAGCGCCAGAGGGCGACTCGACTTTTTGGTCTGGGCAATATTCTTTCGCTTCAACTACTTCTCTAGAATATAAATTTCAACACGGTGAAGGTGGCTGGGAAGGTGTTGGAAATAGAACAGCTACCGTTTCTAGCGACACCACTTTAGCTTTTGTTTACTTCAACAATACACCTCCTACTGATGTAGATCCGGTCAATGTTACGTTTAACTTAAATACATCAACGGCTCCTGGCTTTACCGATTCAACAAATACTCTGGTTATTCGAGGTAGTATGAACGGTTGGGCAGGATATGATTGGGAATTAACGAATGTTGGCGGAGACTATTGGTCATATACGACAACATCCCCTATGGCCATGGGTAACTATGAATATAAATTTGTTATGGTAGACGAACTGGGGAACGATAACTGGGAGTCTACTGATAATAGAATTCTCTCATTAGCAAATGCTACTACAGATGTAAGCATATGGCTTGATTATTGGGAAAATGGTCAAACACCTCCCTATACGCCTACAGATAATACGGATGTATGGTTTAGAGTGAGTACTGCCGGAATCGTTGCATATGATGGTGAAACAATGCATATTGCAGGAACAATGAACGGTTGGGGTGCAGAACCTTTAACCCAAGAAGGTGATTCTGAATTTTGGTCCGGTCAATATTCCTTTGCAGCCGGTACCGCCATTGAATACAAATTCTTAAAAGGTAGTGATGGTTGGGAAAGTATTGATAATAGAACAGCCACTGTTACAAGTGATACAACATTGGCATTCGCCTATTGGAATAATAGCCCACCATCAGATGTACAACCCGTAACGAAAACTGTCATCTTTTCTGTAGATATGTCCGAATGGCTGGATGAAGAAGGTGCTACAGGTATGCCAATTTTCAGTGTTGCCCGTGGTGATACAATGCAGCTTCGTGGTGGTTTTAATGGCTGGAACTGCGATGATCCCGCAGATTGCATATTATCCAGAACACCGGGAACGAATATCTTTAGTCTGGCCTTAACCCTAACTGATCTTCCCGATCATGATAATGAATACAAATTCTATATGCAGCATAGCGCTGAATCCATAGCTCAATTTGTAGCCGAATATGGAGACATGTACGGTGATATGGGTTGGGAAGATTCACCCCAATATGGCGGAGCAAACAGAATCTTTCATATTGGTGAAGATGATGGTACAGGATTATTGGAATTACCTTTAGCAGGTTATTATGATTTACCCGCTGGTGCAGTAATTCCTGCTGGTCAAGAAGTTTCCGTTACGTTTTCAGTAGATATGACTGGTGCAAGTGCAGATGGTTTTGATGCTGCTGAAGATACAGTTTACTTATTCCTAAAAGATAAATGGTTGAATTATCTGCAAGGGTTTGGTGATAATTCTTCATACCAGGCTACACCAAATGGTGACGGTACATATTCCGTTACTGTTGATTTCATGGGACCCATCCCCTGGCATATGATTTATACATGGGGATTCTCTGATGTTTCGGAGATGGTAAACCTTGAAGAAGGCGGTGGTTTTGGTTTTGGTCGTTTCCGTGCACGCTACCAGCATGCCAATGCTGATGATGACTGTGCCTGGGGAGATTATACTTTCCCAGGAGACATATGGCAGCTTGATCCGCCTCTACCACTCGAAAACTATGATCCAGAATCAGTTTGTTCACCGCTCTACGGTGGATGGCTTTCCAACGGTGGTTTCGAAGATGGTATTGCCGGATGGTATCCCTATCCTGATGACAATGGCAGCTATGCGATTGAGGAAACTGGAAACAACATTTATAATTCCAGTGACATATTTGAAGCATACGAAGGCAGCCATTCTCTGAAAATGTGGGGTCAATACAGTGGTAGCGAGAATTATGGAAGCTTTGGTCAATGGTTTGAAGTTGGTGCTGATGAATTAGAAGTAGGATCAACTGTTGAACTCAATGGAATGCTTATGTCACACGCTGATGACTGGATCGGCCAGGGATGGAATTCAGCGTACCTGATTTTCTACTTCTACGAATCAGATTATACTATGATAGGTTGGGAAATGTCTTCCTTAATAGACTCATACTCTTCATCAAGTGAGTGGATACCTCTATCAGTAACCGCAACAGTACCTGAGAACACGTTTCAGGTATGGGCTGGTGTAGAATATTATCAGGCTTCCAATGACGATCATGGAAGTGTATATGTTGATAGTGTTACTATGAATGTTGAAACACTTTCGACTGGAGATGAAAATAATCTGCCCAAGCAATTCATATTACATGATAATTATCCAAACCCCTTCAACCCAACTACGAACATAGCGTTCAGTATTCCTGAGGCCTCGGATGTAAAGATCTATATCTATAATATCCTAGGACAGACAGTTGCTGTCATTGATAAAGGGCATCTCAACGCGGGTAACTATGATATTCGCTGGAGCGGAATGGATCAATTAGGAAAAACACTATCTAGTGGAATATATTTTTACGAAATGCAGGCTGGCGATCAGTTTAAGCAGATCAAGAAAATGACACTAGTCAAATAATCAGTAACTTGCTCTCAAAAAAAAAGGGCTCAATATATTGGGCCCTTTTTTTTATCTTCATATTTTCTTTATTTTATTAAAAAACATTTTTTAAAAAAATATATGATAAGCAAAATCCTTAATAAAATTCTTCTGATTTGTATATCACTTTTCATAATATGTTGTACTCCAGATGATAATCATCAAAAACCCGATATTTGGAAAGTGTATTTTTTGGGCGGACAGTCAAATATGGATGGCTATGGATATAACAATAAACTCCCTGATACTTTAAATGGCATTATTCCAAATACCATGATCTTTGATGGAAATCGAATCAATGATAATAATCCGGGTGGTGGAATCGGCCTTTGGTCGCCGATGAAAGCTGGCCACGGTTTTGAATTTAAAACTGACGGCCGATCGAACATTTTATCGGAGCGATTTGGTCCGGAACTATCATTTGCCAGTACATTGGCAACAAAAGGTTCAGGGATCGCAATTATCAAATACAGTTATGGTGGTACTGCACTTTTCGCGGGTGCAGGATATGGTAATTGGGACCCGGATTTTGTGCATAATAATCATTATGACAATGCACTTACAACCATACGAAATGCTTATGCAGTTACCGATATCAATAATGATGGTCGATCAGATAAGCTTGTCCCTGCAGGAATTATTTGGATGCAGGGTGAAGCAGATGCAGAATTTTCTCAAGCTTCAGCAGATGCATACCGTGATAATCTGAAACGATTAATGGACCTATTGCGAGGAGCATTTAGAAAAGATGACCTGCCCATAGTAATTGGCAAGATTAACGATAGTCACATGACATCGGATGGGGGACCCACGCAACCATATATTGCCACTGTTCATGCTGCTCAAAAAGATTTTACAGATAACGACCCTTGTGCTGCTCTAGTAACTGAAACAGAAACCTATACATTTTCATCTGACGCTTGGCACTATGATAGTGAAGGTTATATCCGAATGGGTGAAGCATTTGCCAAAGCCGTCACTATGCTTGAACGTACTTGCAAATAAAACTAAAATGACTCCCTAAAAGCAGTGACAAGTTCTAAAGCATCTTCTTCAGTTCTTCCTTCCGCATAAATGCGCATAATTGGTTCCGTGTTGGATAAGCGTAAATGGATCCAGCAGTCAGCCCAAGTGAATTTGATTCCATCAGTTTCATCCACATCTGCATCTTTAAAAACTGATTTTGCCTTATCAAAAACCTCATTTTTGTCTATGCCATCAAGCTGTATTTTCATCTTAACAATCTCAAACTGCGGTAACCCGTCATAAATAGCGCTGATTGGTTCATCTGTCATAGCCATTCTGTTTAGGATCATGGTGGCAGCGACCAGAGAATCTCTGCCGAAATGGGCTTCTTTTAATATCACTCCACCGTTGCCTTCGCCACCCAAATTCGAACCTAATTCGATCATTTTCAGAACCACATTTATTTCACCTACAGCGGAACGAACAACTTTTGAATCATGCAATTCAGCAAGTTTGTCCAGTGCAATTGTTGTGGACAAGTTTGTGATAAGAGTTTCCGGCTGACGAACTGTTCGTAAATACCCATCAGCTGCCATGACCAAAGTGTATTCATCTCCGGCAGGCCGGCCGTCATCCAAAATGACTGCCAGGCGATCACCGTCCGGGTCAGAGGCAAAACCCACATCGGCATTGTTTTCAATTACTGTCGAACTCAAATCAGCCAAATTTTCCGGAAGTGGTTCCGGTGGTCGTGGGAAATTTCCATCTCCAGTGCAGTGAATTTTTATTACATCACACCCCAATGATTCCAGCATGTATGGCAGTGCTTCATAAGCAGCGCCATTGACGGCATCTACCACTACCTTGAATTTCCGCTTACGAATTTCATTATGTTTAATACAGGACAGGTTGGCCACCTTGATCACATGTTTCTGAACCGCATTTACATCTGGGTAATGTAACCCCGGTTTTTGTCCAGTCTTTGGTAAGTCACTATCTACAAGGGCAAATAATTCTGCACATTCTTCAGGAAGTAGAAATGTACCATCTTCCCGAACAAACTTTAGCCCATTCCATTCCGTTGGGTTATGGCTGGCAGTGACGATAATACCACCAACCGCATCCGTATTTTCCGCCATAAACTGTACTGTAGGTGTAGGCACAATATTTAGGTTTATCACATCGCGCCCTGCAGATACAAGTGCTGCAGCAATATCTTCAATATATGCTTCTCCAGAAGGTCGTGTATCCCGGCCCAGCATAATAACACCTTTAGGCTGTAGGGTATGAAAGGCCTGGGCATAGTGGGTGACGGATTCAGAATTGAATTCGGGAGCGGTGCCTCGTACTCCAGAAATACTGCGGATGATCATGGTTTGAAATTACTGATTAGATTTAGGAATGTTTCAAAAGTATATAAAAAAGGCTCGAGAAAAGTCACGAGCCTTTAGTTTTGTTTTAGAGAGTGCCTTTAGTACCGCGCAATACGGCGCATGCGTGCCATGCGGCGCAGTGCTTTTTTTCGGGCGATTCGCTTGGCATCACTGGGTTTTTCGTAAAAAGCATTCTTTTTTACATCCCTGAGAATGCCGGCGCGCTCCCATTTCTTTTTGAAACGGCGTAACGCTTTTTCCAGCGGTTCACCGTCTCTAACGGTCACTTCGACCACGTGCACTCACCTCCTTCCAATTATCCTAAATAGGTTCTTAATGTTTTACTCCGTGAACGATGGCGTAAACGACGGATCGCTTTCTCTTTGATCTGTCTTACGCGCTCACGGGTTAAATTAAATTCTTCGCCAATTTCATTCAGTGTTAACGCATAATCACGTTCAATTCCGAAATACATTTTAATGACCTGGCGTTCCCGTTCTTTCAACGTGTCCAGAGATTGTCGAATTTCATCCTTCAGGGAATCATTCATCAACGGCTCATCCGGGGATGACTGGTTTTCATCCTTGATCACATCAATGAGGGAATTTTTATCACCGTCACGGAATGGAGCATTCAGAGAATGATGGCGACGCGAAATACGCATGGCATCAATGACTTCATCTGGAGTCATTTCCAACTGACGGCCGATTTCTTCTTCGTTGGGAGAACGTTCAATCTCCGCTTCCAGTTTTTCAGCAGTTTTGGTGATCTTACTGATCGTACCCACGCGATTCAAGGGCAGGCGCACAATGCGGGAATGTTCCGCCAGTGCCTGCAAGATGGATTGGCGAATCCACCAGACAGCGTAGGAAATAAACTTAAACCCTCGAGTTTCATCAAAACGCCCGGCAGCTTTAATAAGCCCTAAATTGCCCTCATTGATTAGGTCTGTCAGGGGTAAGCCCTGGCCCTGATAATCTTTTGCAACAGAAACAACGAAACGCAGGTTTGCCTTAACCAGTTCCTCCAAGGCAATCTGGTCATTTTTGTGGATTTTCTGCGCCAACTCAACTTCCCTGGCCGGTGGAAGTGGTTCATAATTCCCTATTTCTTCCAGGTAGCGACTGAGACTGCGGTTGGATTCGTTGACTGTTCTTGCAGCTTTTGCCATAGTTTTCCTCTATAAATCGTTTCGAGACAAGTACGGTAATTTACGCTAAATTCTATGGTTTCTCAAGATATAGAGTTCAGATTTTTATTGTGCTTTTGACAGCTCTGCGAATTCGTCGATTGACAATGTTTCCGGCCGGCGGGTAAAGCCTATTTTTCCCTTGATTTCATCCGAGAATCCAAAGCCTGCTAATGTATTACGCAGCATTTTTCTACGTTGTGAAAAAGCCGCTGCTACAATTTTTTCAAAGCGTTTAAAATGCTTATCTACAATTATAGGATCTTGTCTCTTGGTTAGTTTAATAATTGCCGATTTTACGTTTGGTTTGGGGATGAATACATCCGGTGGAATTATAAAACATGTTTCTACATGCAAAAAAGCGCCCACCATCACAGTTAAGCGACCATAGGCCTTTGTTCCAACCGACCCTGTAAGGCGGTCAGCCATTTCTTTCTGAACCATGAAAAATGCGTCTGTCCAATTGGCTCGCTGTTCAATCAGCCAGAACAGGATGGGCGAGGTAATATTGTAGGGAATATTGCCGATCACCTTAACTGGTGTTGGAATTGACAACTCATGCAATTCCTGCGATAATACATCCTTATGAATGAATTGGCATTCCTGCAGATCAATTCGTCCATGCAGATATTCAATCAGTTTAGGGTCAATCTCTACGGCTGCCATGTGTTTAACTAAAGGTAGTATACGCTCAGTCAGTGCACCTTCTCCTGGACCAATTTCCAATATTGAATCAGCAGCAACAGGATTAATGGTGCTAACGATCTTACGCAGTAAATTGGTGTCGGCCAGAAAATTCTGGCCCCATTTTCTCCTGAATGTATGCCGTGATTTAACAGCCATAGAGCAGATTATAGACAAAAAAGTGCTGTAGCATTGGCAGTTGTTTTTTCTGCAATGACTTCCAAGGAAACATCATGGATCTCCGCCAGTTTTTCCGCCACATACCGCGTTCGCCCAGGTTCATTTGATTTGCTGCGGTGGGGGACGGGGCTTAAATAAGGTGAATCTGTTTCTACAAGTAATTTATCCAAGGGCAGTTCTTTGGCTACGTCAGGTAAATGACTGTTTTTAAAAGTGAGGTTCCCGGAAAATGAAATGTAAAAGCCCAAATCAATGAATGCTTTAGCCGTTTCCAAATTACTGGAAAAACAATGGGCCACACCAATCACATCCGGAAATTCAGATAAAATCCTTAGCACATCTTCATCTGCATCGCGGTTATGAAAAATGACCGGTTTATGCAATTGACTGGCAATCTGCATTTGTTCACGAAAAACCTTGCGTTGAATTTCCGGTTCTGAAATATTGCGGAAATAATCCAAACCCATTTCTCCTACGGCTACCATGGAATCGAAAGTCATGAGGTCGTGAATCTGGTCAACATAATCTTTGGGTACATCTTTGGCATCGTGGGGATGAACACCGGCAGAAGCGTAAATATTTTCATGGGTTTCCCCTAAAGCCAGGCATTCCCGAGAGTCCTCCATATTTGTCCCCACACAAATAAAGCGGTTTACGCCCGATTCTTCAGCACGCTCGATGACACCAGGCAAATCATTTTTCAATTCGTCATAAAAGAGATGGCAGTGGGTATCTATAATCACGATTTTAGGTTTTTTTTTTGACAGCGAAGGTAACCGCTTGGCTTTGCATTCAATTCATTAGGTTTCAATTCAATAACTCTCGAAGAATTTCTGTTCCAATTTCTTTTTTGACAAGCCTGGGTCAGCCTGGACGGTATTCGTCTTCTATGATTAGCAATACCAATTCTAAATTATTTGTCTGCATAGCAGTCTGGCAAATGTCATCTGCGCTTAGTGTCATGGCTCCGGCCCTTTTTACCAGATCAAAATGGAGGGGTCCTTTGACATTGAATGCCCGGTAAATAATTTCCGTAAGATCATGTTATTTCTTGTGGAAATAAAAGTCAGTAGGCTTTTTTTCCTGAACTGACTTTTTCTTTATCAACAACAATAAGTGACAAATCTTTTTTCCGGGAAGCAGCCAAAAGCATGCCCTTTGATTCAACTCCTCTGATTTTCGCCGGTTCTAAATTTGAAACAACAACAATCATTTTACCGATTAATTCTTCTGGTGAATAATGTTCAGCGATTCCGGCTACGATTTGCCGTTCCTCATCTCCAAGCTTGATCTGCAACTTGAATAACTTATCAGCACCTTCCACCTTTTCAGCAGATAGCACTTCGGCTGTTTTTAGACCCAAATTTTTAAAATCTTCATATGTGACTGTATTTTTATCCTCATCAACTTTAGGGGTCTTTTCTTTTTTGATATTGATCCTTGGAAACAGAGGTGTATGTTTTTGAAGTTCAGTTCCGGGTGCTAATTTTCCCCATCTTAATTCTTTTCCTTCATCCTTAAATGTTTCCAATACAACTCCCGTTCGGTGGGGCATGACCGGGCTCAAGAGCAAGGTGCCGATTCGTAAGGCTTCCGCTGCTGTATACAAAACTCTGCCGGCTGAATCTTTATTCTCTTTGACCAATTTCCAAGGCGCTTGATCTTCCATGTATTTATTCACTCCGCGGATGAATTGCAGTGTTTCTTCAATGGCCTCGTTCACTTTCATGGCATTAATCAATGATTGAACATTTGAAATTGTTCTCTCCGCAGATACAATCACATCTTGTTCTGTACCCTCTTTTTTTCCTGAATCAGGGACAATACCGCCAAAATTGCTCTGGATCAGCTTGGTTACACGGCTCAAAAGATTCCCATAATCATTCGCCAAGTCACTGTTATACCGCTTAATGAAAGATTCCATGGTAAAACTGGCATCCTGTCCCAGGACCATTTCGCGCATGAGGTAATAGCGCACCGGGTCAACACCATATTCCTCGATTAAATCCAAGGGATTAACCACGTTGCCCAGGGATTTACTCATTTTTGATTCACCGCTCAACCACCAGCCATGGGCAAAAATGGATTTCGGCAGGGGCATTTTTGCCGACATAAGCATGGTCGGCCAGTATACGGCGTGGGTAGTCAAAATATCTTTCCCTATGAGATGATATTCACAGGGCCACCATTTATTGTATGATTCATCATCCACACCAAACCCTGCTGCTGTAACATAATTGATTAGTGCATCAAACCATACGTAGGTGACAAAATTATTGTCAAAGGGCAGGTCAATACCCCAGTTTAAACGAGACTTAGGCCTGGAGATACATAAATCACCCAGCGGTTTTCTTAAAAATCCCAAAACTTCATTTTTGCGGTGTTCCGGTTGTATAAAATTCGGATTGTCATTGATATGATCAATCAATGCTTGCTGGTATTTGGACATCTTAAAGAAATAATTTTTTTCCTGTAGTTTCTTAATGTCCCTGAATTCGCCGGATTCAGCTTCCTTTTCTGTAATAAACCGTTCTTCTGAAACAGAATAAAGTCCTTCATATTCGTCTTCATAAATATCGCCGTTATCAAAAACGGTCTGCAGAATATCCTGTACTACCTTTACATGGCGGCCTTCGGTGGTGCGGATAAAATCATCATTTTCAATATGCAGCTTTTCCCACAGTTCCAGGAAACGAGGTGCCATTTCATCGCAGTGTTCTTTTGGGGATACACCCCTTTCTTCTGCTGCCTGCTGCACCTTCTGGCCATGTTCATCCAAGCCGGTGAGGAAAAAAACTTCATTCCCTTCTGCTTTATGATACCTAGCAAGAACATCCGCCAGGATGGTGGTATAGGCATGGCCGATATGTGGTTTGTCATTTACATAATAAATGGGTGTCGTGATATAGAATTTGTCAGCCATTTCAGGTTTTATCTTGTAAATAGTGTTGAATATCCACCAGCATATTTGTCAGCGCCAAGGGCATATAATAATTTTTCTGCACAGATCCCATGGTCGTTTCAATTACGCCATTGACTGCAGTCAAGTCAGCACTGGGATAAGAAGTTGTGAATAATTGCAACCCTTCTGCAAAACCATTTTCTGCTAAAGGCCCAGCAATATTCCGGCGCAAGCGATACGCTTGCTGAAACCAGGTTTGGAGTAGAAATAATTGAAATTTGAATTCATCAGGATCGCTGCGCACCATCCTGGACATATTGTTTATGTAGGAACGCCAGCCATGGCCATTGGAATTGACCACAGTTTCAACTTGATCTTTCATCAATTTCAAAATATCAGCAATAGGGCGGCCGGATAAAAACCGGGCCCTGTGCATATTGCCATCGGCCAAATATGCGTAAAATTCGGATTCGGTTGCTGGTACTCTTGCTTCCTCCAGGAATGCACATATCGTATTATTTTCTAAGGGAGGAAAATCAATGTGCTGGCAGCGGGACTGAATTGTGGATAAGAGCATTGCTTTATGGTCGGTTACCAGTATAATAATGGTTTTATCCGGTGGTTCTTCCAGAATTTTCAGCAGTGCATTCGCAGAAGCGCCATCGCCGTCTGATAAAAAATGGGCATCAAAAATCAATACTGTTTTATACCCATAGTCAACGGATTTGAGGTACAGTTTTTTGCGTAATTCCCTGATAGAGTTAATTAATATTCTTTTTGCCTGGGGCAGTTTAATTTTTTGAAAAGGGTCCTTTCCTTTCTTCTGCAGCAGGTCAGTCAACAATGCAGCGTTGTCTTTGCCAATAATGGTGAGTACATCCGTATCCTTATCAATACTGTCTTTCTTGCGGGGCAGGGGCACAACTACATGGAGATGCTCGTGCTGCAAAGTGGCAAACCGTATACATGCTGAACATGTGCTGCAGACAGTTTCATTTTCCCGGCAATTTAATGCTGCACCCAGCGCCAAAGCTGCGGCTTCCTTGCCGACACCTTCTGGTCCGCTGAATAAATAAGCACTACCCACGCGTTTGGAAACAGCAATTTTTGCAATGCGCTGCCATACGTCTGGCTGGTATTTTTCCGCAGAGAATATCATTTTTTCACCAGCCATTTCTCCGGATCAAGTTTCTGGTCCTTGCCCCAGATCTCAAAATGCAGTTTAGAACCGTTGATGGAACCCGAATCACCCATATAAGCAAGTATATCTCCTGCTCGTACTTCACTGTCCACAGTGGTTTGAATTTTAGTTACGTGGCTGTAGATCGTGAAAAAATCACCGCCATGGTCGATAATGATGATATTGCCGTAACCGCGTATAAAGGTGATGGTTGTAACGATACCGCCCATGACTGCATAAATCGGTGTTCCAGGTTTACCCTTAATATCAATTCCGGTGTTGTTGGTCGTAGTTTTCAATTCAGGATTCCACTTGCGGCCGAATTTGCTGATCACCCTTCCTTCAGCAGGCCAGGTTAACTGACCTTGCAGGGCGGCAAACGATTTCGTTTTTAATGCTTCCTGCTGGCGGCGGATACGTTCCGCGCGCTCCACGCGTGCTTTATCATCCTTTATCTTGCCGATCAGTTCTTCCAGCTGTTTTACACCTGTTTCTTTTTCTTCAATGTATTGGGCCAGTTCCGTTTTGCTGTTACGAATCTTTTCTAATTCACGCTTTTTCTGCTGGCGCTTCACGCGCAAATCGGCCATCTGTTTTTCGCGCTCATTTTTCAAACTGTTGCTTTTACGGAGCATGGCCTCAACATTTAATTTCTTTTTACCGATACTCACCAGTAAGGAGCGGATCTGCTGTTTATGTTTTTTATCAATCCCTGAAATTATTTTCTGGTACTTTGTACGGTAAATAGCCTGCCGCCAGGATGTGGAACTCAATACTTTTTCAATATCGGATAATGAACCTTTTTTATACACATGTATCGCCCGATTTGCGTACCGCAGCCTTAATTTCTTGAGTTCATTTTCATTTTCCGCTATTTCATTTTCTAGTATTGCAATTTCTTTCTTTGCTGCAGCTTCCTCTTTTTTCAATTGAGAGATCAAGCGCTCTACCAAAGAAATTTCTTCCTCAAGGTTGGCAATTGTCCTAGCGGCGGATTTTTCCCTGTCTTCTGCAGAACGCAGTTTTTTTCGATTTGATTCTATTTCATTTTTAAGGTCCTGAACCGCTTTGGATTGATAATTCAGTTCCTTTTCGAAATCCCGATCATCTGTTTGCGCCCAGCTAACCTGCGCCAACAGTATTAATATACATGTAATTCGGTTGAACATAGACTTTAAAAGTAGCCAGTCCATCAATCTTGTTACAATGTGTTTCATATCATTTTAATTGAACGTATTCTTGACTAGTCATTGATAAGGTGTCTATTTTAGACCTTTAAACCACAGGAGAGAATTGTGAAAAGTCCATTTTGGTCAAATTTATTTCGTAACTGGAATTCCCAGGAAAGCGAAAAGGTAACAGCCTTGCGGCAGGTTCCGGTTTTTAACAATTTAAGTGATAAAGAACTGGATGAAATAGAAAAACTCACCCACGAGAGAAAATACCAGGCCGGAGAGCATGTGTTTAAAAATAAGGCGCCTTCTGAAGGTATGTTCATCATTATATCCGGCTCTGTGGAGATATACCTGGACAGCGATGGATCCAAAAAAGTTCTTGCTGAGTTAAAGGAGCAGGATTTCTTCGGGGAAATTGCCCTTCTGGATACCGAACCCCGTTCAGCGGGAGCCGTCGCTACAGCTCCGTCTACATTGTTGGGCTTTTTCCGGCCGGATTTGCTGTCACTCATGGAGCGTAATCCTGCTTTGAGCAGCAAGATCCTGACGAATCTTGGAGCTGTGCTCGCCGAGCGCCTGCGCAAAACAAACCAACTTTTGGCTGCTAAAAGCGATAATTGATGAACCAGCAAAAAGATTATATCCAGCTGATTTACAGGTTACTGGTCGGGTTGCTTGGGATTGGTTTTCTATATGTTATTTGGCCTTACATATCATCTGTTTTATTAATGCTGGTGTTTGCCTTTCTTTTTACTACTGTCCTGCTTCCCAGCGTTGATGCCTTGGAACGAAAGATAAGGAATCGTGGCTTAAGTGTTCTTGCAGTAACTATAGGGCTGATTACCGCCATATCCATTTTTATCGGCAGCTTTGCTACCAATCTTGCCGACCAGGCTGGGGATTTTTCCCAGCGCCTGGAAACAGAATCATTCATGGATGATTTCAACACTTTCATTGATAATACAAAAGCTAAATTACCTTCTTTTGTACTAGGAGAAAGCGATGCACAAGATCCGGCTGAAAAGCTCAATGATATTATGGGTGGTTTAATGTCCAAATTGCTAACATTTGCAGGCGCTTTAGGAGGATTTGTGTTTAACATGATCATGGTAATTATTTTTACGATCATCCTGCTGTTGAATTATCATCAATTCAAGAAAACGCTCGTTAGTTTTATACCCAATAAATTTTTTGAAGTAGGCTTACGGCTCATTTTTAACATTGAACAGCAAGTGTCTAATTATTTAAGAGGTCAATTTTTGGCCGCTACCAGCGTGGCAATTATGTCTATCGTTGGCTTGTATATACTTAATTTTTTCGGGGCTAATTTGACCCTCGTGGTTTTTATCGGCATTATTGCCGGGCTAGCAAATATGATTCCTTTGGTAGGACCGTTTATTGGTATGCTTATCGCTTTTGCAGTAGCACTGATGAATAACCTAGGTATTGAAGCAGCCCAGGCCCATATGCTGTTTAATACTATTCCTTCACCGTTTTATATACTTGACGTTGTATTGTTGTTTATTATTGTACAGCAAATTGATAATAATTTTATTACACCATTGCTTGTAGGCGAAAGTGTTGGTCTCCATCCAATGATGGTCATGATCGCTCTATTGATCGGCGGAACGCTTATTGGTCCCATGGGCATGCTTTTTGCTGTACCTGCGGCGGGAATTATAAAAGTGGTTGGCCAGGAAATATCATTCGTGACCAAAAACGCCCACTTGCTTTAAGCACCCTTTTCAATCTTAAATAATTTAAAATCCTTAAACGATAAATACATATCTCCGCCTTCCTCCAAAGGGTAAATCCACATTTCAATTATTGAACCATCACTATCTTTTTTTTCGATAATTTCATGTGGATAGCCCAGCAATGACTGGATATCGGGTACAGTCATCCCAACTGTCAGCGGTGGAACAGTTTTCTTTTGGACAGCTCGCTGGCGAATAGTTTCCATCCTTCGATCGATTCGTCCTGATATTTCACGGTCTTGGTCATGAGAAAATTTGCTCAATAATTCATTAAGTATTTTTTCATTCTCCTCTCCCAACCCGCCTGTAAGATTGCTAGCATCTACCAGCATTTGTATAGCAGCACGCAATTCAGAATGATCCGTCACCTCATTGGCCATTGCCACCAAGTGGGTGGCTACCTGGTAACGAAGAGTGCTAACTTCAAATTCAAGACCACTGTCCTTCTGCAGCGCTTCATCAATCAAAGTTAAGGATTTACTGTAAAAGCCATAGCGAAGTGCTTTTTCTCCCTCCTGTAGCAATTTTCTGGCTTCAAAATAGGGTATTTTTTCTCCGGCTGCTTTTGAAAAATGAGCAATATTTTCCATAAGTTTGATCGCTTGATCAGCTTTTCCCTGTGAAGCGAGTAATTCAGCTTTTTCAATTTCAAGGATAGCAATATGATCTAATTTCCCTTGGATCAATTCCTTTGTTTCACCTTCCGCCCTCAGCCGCCCGGCTATAAATCTTTCGATTGCTTTTTCAGTCATTCCTTTTCGTTCAAACTGGAGTCCTTCCTTATATAACTGTATCGGAATTTTCTTTTTACTTTCTGCTAAAAATTTTTCAGCTTTTCTACGATTAAAATGTTCCGGATAATTATTTAGAAATGTTTCGAAATATTCCTTGGCCGATACAAAATCTCCTCTGTAATAATGGTCTTTTCCCTGGTCCCCGGATGAAAGCATACCACCGTATAAAACAGAAAAGGTTATATGTAATCCAAAATCCTGAAGATGAATTTTATTAATAGGTGTAATGTCATCCGGGTCATTAATAGAATTAAGTTTTGTATATGCATAACGAAAATCCAGCCCTAGTGAAAAACGATTATGGCGTGAACGTGTTTTTTTACCTTTTTCATCCCCGTATTTCATACCAAGGTCTATAACAACCCGGGGGCCCAGGGAAATGGACATGGATGGCCCTAGCCCGGATAAATTTGATAAAAGCACATCATCCTTATCCATGTAAAAATTGGAGTAACCATAACCCCATGTATACCTAATATCAATATACCAGGGTTCAAACCATTGCAACATGGTCGTATGGCTTATTCCGAATGTTAATACCCTGGGTGCAAAACGAATTGTTCCCGGATTCCAGCTGCTTTGTATTTCTCCCCAACTGGATATTTGTTCAATTTTCCCGGGGACAAGCACGTTACTATAGCGGATGTTCAGACCAGTGTTCATATCCAGCCAGCTTGCGTTTAATAAATAATAGAATAAATTCAATTTAACAACATCCATATCCAATTGGTGGCCAATCCTGCCTTTTATTGAACCACCGTCAAAACGAGAAACTGATGTTTCATAAGTTATCCAGTTTGATTTCACATTATCATCCATACCACCGCCATAAAAAAATACGCCATATCGAATTTCAGCTGGTAAAAATGTTACCGGCTCATGAAATTCACGGCGGAAAAGAATTTGATCTTTCCAGTAGCCCGGCTCGTAATTAATTGCTTTATCCGAGCTAAACTGAATTAACCCCCAAAGATAAGATTTTATGGAATCTGCATCCGCGCCATTTAAAGGGCAAAGAGTGAAAAATAGGATGATGATATGTTTTAACCTCGGATGCATAGCTATTCAAAATAAAACCTCCGTACATTTTGAGCAAGAGAAAGAGAATAGCGGATGTAAATTATCACCCTGCCCGCTGATGGGAACAATTTTATAAACTGTTTATACTACAAATGATATGAGATTAAGGCAATTGACTATATTGGTGATGCTCATTGCAACAGGTTATGCGCAACATTTTACCATCGCCCGCCTGCATTACGGCGGCGGCGGCGATTGGTACAGCAATCCCAGCAGTTTGCCAAATTTATTGAATTATTTACAAACCCATACCACTATCATCGCCGCCGATAAAGAAGCGCGTGTAAAACTGACGGATGAAAACCTTTTTTCATACCCATATTTATACATGACCGGCCACGGTAATGTTCGCTTTACAGAAGCGGAGATCATCCGCTTAAGAACATTTTTACAGCGCGGGGGCTTTTTGCACGCGGATGACAATTATGGCATGGACCAATCATTTCGCAGGGAAATGAAACGCGTTTTCCCCGAAAAGAAATTTGTAGAATTACCCCATGACCATCCTGTGTATTCCCAGGTGTTTGACTTTAAATACGGTCTACCCAAAGTCCACGAACACGATAATAAACCACCCCAGGCTTTAGCGCTTTTTGAAGATGAACGCATCATGATCCTCTATACTTATGAATGCGACCTGGGCGACGGCTGGGAAGATATTGAAGTCCACAATGATCCCCAGACTCTCCGTGAAGCAGCGCTGCAAATGGGCGTCAATATCATTCATTTTGCACTGACCCAATAATGCAGTCCATCGAAAAACAACTTAAATCAATTCGCAATGCAGCCCTGTTAAATGATGTGCGAACTGCAACCTGGATTCTTTATTCTATTGGACTACTTGTTGTTATTAGTGCAATTATACTTGAGGCTGTTTTTTACTTTACACCGGAGATCCGTTATGGTTTTTGGCAGCTTGGATTGGTTGTTTTTTGTGGAGCAGTTTTTGGTATTATTCTCATTTATATACTTGCAGTCAATAATAAGATCAACCGTTATCGCTGGTCTACATTAGCCAAGGCTGCCGGAAGACTGGCTTTTCCTAAAGAAGATACAATCATCAATGCCCTGCAATTGGAACGGGGTTTGGAAACGAGCACCTCCAGGCAGTTGAGCAAATCGTTTGTAAAAGAGACGAATAAAAAACTTGGGAAACTCGATACAGCTGATTTATTCCATTCCAGCCGCGGGCAGCAATGGAAATCCTCTTCGCTGGTTATACTACTGGCGGGTGTATTCATCTTTTCAATAAATTGGAATAATAATGCCCAGGCTGTTTTTCGCTGGTCCCATCCCCGTACCACTTTTCCAGTACCACAACCATTTGCAATTCAAAATTTATCCGGGAATATCAACCTTTTGGGTGGGGAAACTGCTGAACTTGCATTTACCGTTATTGGTGAGGCGCCCGATTCACTGTTTATAGACCTGCAGCCCTACACCACCCCGGACACCAGTCAACCTGTTTTAATAGCTAAAAAAGACAGCACAGGCATTTTTAAGTACACTATCAAAGATATCTCCCAGGATTATCGTTACCGGGCCTATTACAGTGCAGTTCATTTTTGGGAAGTATGGTCAGAAATATCTTCTCCTTTTCACGCCATCTCTGTTACAGACCGCCCGGTTATGGAGGATTTGACCATAACTCTTACACCACCAAGTTATACTCAGCTGAAGCCGGTTATTCAAAAAGGGAACCAGGCTGATATCAGCGGATTGGTCGGATCGAGCGTCCACGTATCTCTGCGTAGCAACCGTCCCTTAAAAAAAGGTGCTTTGATTATAAATGATAAAGCATTGCCAATGGCAATCAATGGCAAGAAAGCCACCGGGGAATTCATCATTAGTGAAGATGGCCAATTTGCTATACAACTGCAGGATATACGGGGAATTTCAAACCGTAATCCAATTCCATTTTATATTACAGCTGTCCAGGATTTATTACCGGATATATCCGTTTTTCAGCCCGAGCCGATAATGGAACTGGGTAGTGATCAAATAATACCAATGCACGTGCATATTGAAGATGATTTTGGATTTTCCAATTTGCAGGTTGCCTATGAAATTCACCGTCCTGCTTACATTGCTGTAGATCCTTTACTTTCCCTGTTTACGATTCCCATAAATGAACCAATGAACGTAAACCAGGAATTGATCCATGTCTGGCAATTACTTGAGCTTGGCTTGATGCCTGAGGATGAAGTGCATTACCATTTTGAATTATCTGATAATGATCTGATCTCGGGACCGAAGAAAACTGTCACAAATGAATTCATAGCCCGTCTTCCGGGCCTGGCTGAATTATTTACCATGTTCGAGAATAAAGAAGAGACCATATTGGATGAGGTTACCTATTCTCAAGAAGAGCTGGAAGCAATACGTGAAAATATGGAACAACTGGAACTGGATATACTAAAGCAGGATGAATTAACTTGGGAGCAGCAGCAGGATCTGCAGAATATGCTGGAAGGTGTAAGAGAAGAAATGAAAAAGATGGAAGAAATTGCTGACGCATTAAACTCATTACAAGAAGCTGCAGATAAACACGATCTTTTTTCAACCGATTTATTGGAAAAGTTTAACCATCTGCAGGAGTTGATCGATGAATTACTTTCCGAAGATTTAATGAAAAACCTGCAAAACATCGATGAAATGATGGCGGAGATGGATCCCAAAAAATTGCAGGATGCGCTGCAGTCCCTATCCAATAATCTTGAACGTGTTGAACAAGAACTGGACAGGTTTATTGATATTTTTGAACGCATTAAAGCTGAACAGAAAATGGATGAACTGCTCACTCGCCTGGAAACTCTGGCAGATCAGCAGGAAAAATTACATGACCGCATCGATCGCACCCATGAACAAACGGACCCTTCAACATTCTCAAAACTGAGCGAAGAAGAACAGCGCCAGGTCGAAGAATTTTCCAATATTCGCAATGAAATGGAAGATGCCGCTGAAGCTGTGGAAAAATTTCACGAAGAATCAGCTGATCTGCTAGAGGAATTAAAACGCGATCCTTTAATGAATCAAACCTATGCTGACCTGCAGCGCACCGTAAACCAACTGCGTAGGCAGAATTCGGATGATGCTTTAGAATACAGCGCCTCTGCCCTGGAAAATTTGCAGAACCTATTAAACGAAATGCAAAATATCCAAAAGGGATTCCAATCAGCAACGACCCGGGAAATGGCGGCAAAATTTCAGCAGATCATGGGTGATATATTGAATATTTCAAAATCCCAGGAACAACTGCAAAACGAAACTGGATCAGTACCATTCAATTCACCCCGTTTAGGAAATATGGCTGGACATCAGCAAATGCTTCAGGACCAGCTCCATCAAATCATGGAACAGCTCATGGAATTGTCACGGGAGACATTTGCGGTTACACCGGAAATTGGCCGGGGGATGGGCATGTCCAACGCCATGATGCAAGAAGCCATCAATGCCCTGGCACAACGCAACGGCCGCGGTGCCGCCCAGCAACAGCAGCAAGCCATGAAATCATTAAATGAAACAGCTATGGCCATTCACCAATCCATGAACCAAATGCGCTCATCCGGTTCAGCCAGTGGCTACGAACAGTTCTTGGAACAAATGCAAAAAATGGCCGGCCAGCAGCAAGGTATTAACAGCCAAAGTATGCAGTTGGCCATGGGGCAAATGGCTGCGGCTGCACAGCAAGGATTATTGAAAAAACTCCTGCAGGAACAAAAACAAGTGCGCAAATCCCTGCAGGAAATGATGAATGAAATGAAACGCTCCGGAGAAAAGGGCTTGGGCGATATGGGTGGAATTGCCCAGGAAATGGACGAAGTGCTGAAAGATTTCGAGCGGCAGAAAATTTCCAGGAAAACGGTTGATCGACAGCAACGTATCCTTTCCCGCATGCTGGACAGCCAGAAGTCAATGACCCAGCGGGGTGAAAAAGAAGAACGCAAAAGTGAAACAGCAACAGAAATATTTATCAGCGGCCCGGCTGGGCTGCCGGCAGATATGGGCCAGCGCCGCAGTTTGACAATGGAGGCAATGAATCGCGCCCTGAAAGCCGGTTACCCCCGGGATTACCAAGCAATGATCCGCAGGTATTTCAATGCCATCAGTGCGGAAGATTTCTCGATATCACCAACAGATACTTCAAATGCAAATTAAAGCACTTATATTCATTTTCCTGATCTCCATTTGCTGTGCTCAAGTACAGGTCCAATCACTGGGTAAAAGCGGGCTGGAAAATGCCTTACTTATGGAACGTAAAGGTGATCTGCAGGAAGCACAAAAGATCTATGAATTAATATTGGAGACCAAACCCAAGAACAGGCAGGCGTATAACCGCCTGAAAAATATTTACAAGCGCCTTGGTAATTACATGGCCGCGGCTGAATTGATCAGCAACTGGTTAATCCATTCCCCCCATGACATCCAGCAGCGTGTTGAACTTGGAGAAATATTTTACATCAGCGATAACCACGAACAGGCAGAACGTGTTTGGGATGAGTTTATTATGCAGTATGGCCAAAACACCAGCGCTTACCGGATGCTTATACATACCTACAGCCGTTTAGGGCTTGGTGAAAAAATGATTCAACTGGTTTATGACGGACGGAAAATATTCACCGATCCGGACTTTATGGCGCTGGAAATGGGACATTTTTACCAATCCAGGCAAAACGTTGAAAAAGCGCTGGCAGAATATCTGGTTTTTGCACAGCACAACCCCCGCCAGCATAAAACAATTTTGGATAAACTTTTAATTATCAGCGATGATAAGGAAGCAGTGCCGATTATTGAAAATTATTTAATAAAGCAAATCGGTACTATTCCGAATATCGGTCACAGTTTCCTCGCAGCACTATATTTCAAGACAGGCAGATATGAAGAATCCCTCCAGCAACAACTGCAAATGAATGGCGACCAACAAAACCACTGGAAAAGTTTAAACACCTTTGCCATGAATCTTCGCCAGGAAAAACAATTCGACCTGGCTATTCACACCTATGAAATCCTTTTACAGGAAATTCGGGGTAATCCTGATAAAATTGAGGGCAAAGAACTGGGCAAAGTTCTGCTGGGGCTCGGACAAGTTTATGAAGACCAGATTATGCCGTACCAGATTAGCAATTCACTCATTTTGAACAGCGTTAATAACGTGTTTTTTTCCAGCGGCTTTTACCAAGCCAACAGCATTTCCACAGCATCATTGGAACAAGCGATTGTTTTGTACAACACTATATTGAATGAACTTGAAGCAACTTCCTTTTCACCCAAAGCCCATTTTCGCCTGGGTGAAATTCAATTCAATGTGCTTCAGGACCTGGATGGCGCCCGCCAGGCTTACGCAACAGCCCTGGCTTCAAACCCGGATAAAAAACTGGCGTTTAAAATCCACGCCAGCTTCATCGATCTATTGCTGGCGGAAGGTAAAATTGATGAGGCGCAATTATACATTAATCAACTTCCCAGGAATATAATTAAGGGCAATGAAAGCCAACTCATCATTAAGTCATTGAAAGCATTGCTTTTCAATGGTGAAATAGACAGCTCAATTATAATCCTTGATAATTACCTGGTACACTTAACGCCCATGGATAAGCATTTCAACGATTTCATGGAACTCCAAGCCACGCTGCACGCCCATATGACAGATGGCAATGAAACAGATAAGGAAGCATTGCTGCATTATTTCACAGGTGAAAAACTCATTACACAACATAAATTATCGGAAGCTGTATATATTTTTGCAAATATGCGCTTACATCTCCCCCAATCCAAAATAACTGTAACTGCTGCTGTACGGGAAATTTTCAGCCGCCTGCAACTGGGGCAAACAGCGGAACTGGAACAATCGCTGGCGTGGCTGATCAGTTCCAGTGATGGCGCTAAAGGTCTTGCCCTTTCTGGTGAAATTTCTGAATTCATCAATCATGATACCCTGGCAGCCCTGGGTTTCTATGAGCAGTTGTTGCATGACCACCCCGAATCGCTGCTGGTTGAGCCGGTCCGCAAGCATATTCGCAAACTAAAATCTGAGGTAGAAAGCTGATGAAACGGTTTATCCTATTTATCCTGTTATTGAATAGTATAAATGGCCAGAAAATATTGCTGCCCATGGATATCAGCCAGCGCGACCATTTGAAAGCCTACGGACTGGCGTTTTGGATCTTGGAGAATGATGTTAATGTAGAATGGCTTTTGAATTATAGGGGCGGATCATTCCTCACGGATACGAACCCTGTAATTGAAAAAGAATGTCGGATCCGCGGTATCAATTATGAATTGATCAACGCCGTGGAGGTACTGAGCATTTACGGCCATATCGAGCAAAATAATATGGATATCGTGCTGCTGGAGAAAGCACCAAAAATTGCTATTTACACGCCGCCAAATAAACAGCCCTGGGATGACGCCGTTACCCTAGCCCTGACTTATGCCGAAGTTCCTTACGAAACATTGTGGGATGAAGACGTGTTTCAGGGCAAACTCGATAATTACGACTGGCTACACCTCCACCATGAAGACTTCACCGGCCAGTACGGGAAATTTTATCGGAATTATCATTCAGCCCCGTGGTATATTCAGCAACAAAAGGAATTTGAAGCCATGGCAGCAAGGCATGGTTTTTCTACGGTTCATGAAGAAAAAAAGGGTGTAGCCAGGGCTATAAAAGCTTATGTAGGTACAGGCGGCTTTCTTTTTGCCATGTGCAGTGCCACCGATTCCTATGACATTGCATTAGCGAGTGAAGGCGTGGATGCGGTTCATTCTGTATTTGACGGCACCGCAGTTGAACCCGATGTTCAGAAAAAAATGGACTTTTCCAAAACATACGCTTTCACTGGTTTTAATATTATGCCTGATCCCATGGTCTATGAATTTTCTGATATTGATTATCCTCCCAGCCATGATCCTGTCCTCCGCGGAGCCGAAGCCGACTATTTCACCCTATTCGAATTTTCCGCGAAGTACGATCCCGTACCCACCATGTTAACCCAAAACCACGTGCCAGTGATCAAGGGTTTCATGGGACAAACTACCGGCTTCCACCGGGACCGCATCAAAAACCATGTGGTGGTCATGGGCGAGGACCCCACCACGCCGCAGGTGAAATACATTCATGGAAATTTTGGCAAAGGATCCTTCACCTTTCTCGGGGGGCATGACCCGGAGGATTACCAGCATTTTGTGGGGGATCCGCCCACCGATCTTTCATTGCATCGAAATTCCCCGGGCTATCGTCTTATTTTGAATAATATCCTATTTCCTGCCGCTCGTAAAAAAGAACGTAAAACATAAATGGGATTCCCCCATTTCACTGATATTGAAAAGGCAGCTGAAACAATAGCGCCTTATGCTGAACGAACACCTGTTCGGTTCAACGCTGCAATCGATGAAATGTTTGGAGCGGAGATTTTTTTCAAATGCGAAAATTTTCAAAAAGTGGGTGCATTCAAATTTCGCGGAGCGTGCAATGCTGTTTTCAATTTGAGTGAGGACGAAGCAGCCAAAGGTGTAGCCACTCACTCATCCGGCAATCACGGGGCAGCTCTTTCATTGGCTGGATCTTTGAGAGGAATCCCTGTTCATGTGGTGATGCCCAATAATGCTCCCCGGATAAAGATCGACAATGTGGCCCAATATGACGCCAATATTACACTGTGTGAACCCACTCTAGATGCCAGGGAAACAACGTTAGATAAAATCATGGAGAAAACCGGAGCTGTGATGATCCATCCTTACAACGATGATAGGATCATCTGCGGCCAAGGGACAGCAGGGAGAGAATTACTCTTGGAATATTCTGATCTGGATGCGGTTATGGCTCCTATTGGGGGCGGCGGTCTCATATCCGGCACGTGCATAGCTGCCAAGGGCTTGAACCCTAATATCTCAATCATTGGTGCTGAACCAAAAGGTGCCGATGATGCATATCAATCTTTTATTAAAGGCGAGATCGTCCCCCAAACAAACCCGCAGACTATGGCCGATGGACTCTTGACCTCGCTGGGCGAAAAAACTTTCCCCATCATACAGAAATATGTAAAAGAGATCATCACTGTCAGCGAAGAACACATCACCGAAGCTATGCAGATCATTTTTCAAAAACTTGATATGATCATTGAGCCCAGTTCGGCTGTAGTACTGGCAACATTATTAGAAAATAATTCGTCCACCCAAGGTAAAAAAGTTGGAATGATCATTACTGGTGGAAATGCGGACCTGGATGATCTTCCATGGTAAATCAATTTTCATGTAAATGATCATTATTAAAACAGAAGAATTACAAACAGCAGTTGATTTATCAACACAGATCCCGGAATTCGACGATCCCTATCCCGTAGAAGTATATTCTGATCGAATGAAAACGGGTCGTCTTATCTTGACAGCATATGTAAATAATGAGATCGCAGGATTCAAGGTGGGTTATGATCGTTTTGAGGATGGGTCATTTTATAGCTGGATGGGGGGTGTCCTCCCGGAATTCAGGAAACAGGGTGTAGCAAAAACATTAGCTGATCACCAGGAAAAATGGGCCAAAAAAAAGGGCTTCAATTCCATCAAAATGAAAACCCGGAAGAAACATGAAGCCATGATCACTTTTTCATTAAAAAGAGGTTTTGTTATCACGGGGGAAATTCCCAAAATTCCAGAAGAAAAATCTAGGATTTGGCTGGAGAAAAAACTGTAGGAGCGAGACATGCCTCGCCTCTATAAAAAAATAAATGGTAATTCAAAAACAGATCACCCTCACCCAATTCCCCCGGGGATTTCATATCATTACCGATGAAATTGAGAACGAAATTCCTGAAATCAGGGATATTTCTGCCGGCTTGCTCAATGTCTTTATTAAACACACCTCAGCTTCATTAACAGTTAATGAAAATTATGATCCCACCGTACTGGCAGACTTTGAGTCCCATTTTAACCAAATGGTGCCGGAAAATGCACCCTACTACAAACATACCATTGAAGGTCCCGATGATATGCCGGCCCATTTAAAGTCAGCCATTTTGGGTTCTTCAGTAAGTATTCCCATTACAAATGGAAAACTGAATTTGGGGACATGGCAGGGAATATATTTATGCGAGCACAGGAATCGTGGTGGTCAGCGGAAATTGTTGGTGACTATTCAGGGAGAATAATTATTTTCTCTTGATGTCATTCCAGATCTCATCCATTTCCTCCAAATTTGAATCTTCCACCGTTTTGTCTCTTTTTTTCAATTCTGCTTCTACCTGAGCAAAGCGGTCCGTGAATTTTTGGTTGGTTTTCCTTAACGCGTCTTCAGCTGGTATGTCCAAGAATCGGGCCAGGTTTACAATTGCGAATAAGACATCGCCTATCTCTTCCACAATATGGTCTTTATCTTCGTTGCTCTGGGCTTCCTTCAATTCCTGGATCTCTTCATGGACCTTATCCCAAACCTGTTCCACCTTGTCCCAGTCAAACCCAGTATAACTGGCTTTTTGCTGGAGGCGCTGGGCCCGAATTAAAGCTGGTAACGTTTTGGGTACACCGTCCAAGCGTGATTCCCGCTTCTTTTCCTTGTGCTTGGCCGCTTCCCAGTTCTGCTTGGCATGAAAGGCCGCATCGGCTTCAGCATCACCAAACACATGGGGATGGCGGCGCACTAGTTTTTCATTCACATTTTTTAATGATTCTTCAATAGTAAAATGCCCATTCTCCTCAGCGATGGCCGCTTGAAATACGGCGTGCAATAGAATATCTCCCAGTTCCTCTTTCAGCTCCGGCCAGTTTTCATTATCCACGCTTTCGATAACCTCGTAGGCCTCTTCCAGAAAATAAGGGAGCAATGACGCGTTGGTCTGTTCCCTGTCCCAGGGGCAGCCATCCGGCGCTTTCAGTCGTTTGACAATCCCAACAAGTTCAGAGAATTTATTTGCTGTAGAATCACTCAATGATCAAATCCTGCCAATTGCATTGCTGTAAAAATTCATCTTCCTTTTTGGTCATGTTTTCTTTTTCAGCTTCTGTCCGGTCATCATAATTCAATAAATGCAGGCCACCATGGATGACCAGCCTGCAGACTTCCTTGGTAAATGGTTCATTAAATTCCTCCGCATTTCCCCGGGCCCGGGGAATACTGATATATATTTCACCTTCCACAATCTTTTCCTCATAATTATTGAGTCGAAAGGCGATCACATCGGTGAAATGATCTTGATCAAAATATTCTTTTTTCAGTTCATTGAGGAGTGCATCACCACCGAAAATCAAGGACACATTTTCCGCAACAGCTCCTTCGGCATGGAATACTGTATGCAGAGAGTTTTTTATTATTTCCTGATCAAAACTGTCGAATGCCGGATCAATATCAACAGTAATGGCCATCAAGCTTCAACTTTTGCTTCTGCTTGCTGCTCTTCCGGGTATTCAATGCGAATATGATAAATTCCGCGCAAAACCGGCAGCATCCCGGTTTGACCATCAATTTCGCCTTTGATCTTGCGTAGGTCATCGATGGTTAAGGGGCATTCATCCAATTGACCTTCTTCAAGGCGGTGTTTGAATATTTTATCGAGCATTTCTTCAATCTTGAATACATCCGGTTCCTTGATGGACCTGACCGCAGCTTCGACGGCTTCGCAGAGCATAAGGATGCCCGTTTCCTTGGAATTTGGTTTAGGCCCGGGATAACGAAATACCTGATCATCTACAACTTTCCCATTGGATTTTTCCAGCGCCTTGCGGTAAAAATATTCAACACGTGTGGTGCCGTGGTGCATGGGAATAAAATCGCTGACAATTTTCGGCAGTCCGTACTCTTCTGCCAGTTTTAACCCCTCGCTCACATGGTTGCGAATGATCTTGGCGCTCATGGCCTCCGTAAGTCCGTCATGTTTATTTTCCCCGCTGTACAGGTTTTCGATAAAATATTCCGGCCGTACCATTTTGCCAGTGTCGTGATAATATGCGCCAACCCTGCACAATAAGGCTCGTGCGTCAATGGCATCGGCACTGGCCTCGGCCAGATTGCCCACCACGATGCTATGGCTAAACGTGCCGTTGGCATCCCGCTGCATGCGCTTCAACAGGGGATGATTAAAATCCAGCAGTTCCAGGAGGGTGAGATCCGTCGTGAGGCCAAAGGTCACTTCCACAATGCCGATCAAACCATAGGTAATTAGGGGCGTAAAGAGACTGGTAACCATGAGGTACACCAGGTCGAGCTGCATGTCCGGCCAAACGTGGCCTTTATAGAGTCCATGGGCAATAACAACAAACAAGCTGGCTGCGATCATGCCCAGGATGGTGGTTATAAACTGGCTCCTGGTCCTTAAACGGCGGACCATATACATGGCTACCGATGAGATGAAAATCATCGTTACGATGAATTCCAAGTCATTACCGATCAAGATGCCGCTTAAAAGCGCAATAGATATAGTGCCCATAAACCCAATTCTGGCGTCAAAAAGTATGGTCAGCAGCATGGCCGCTATGCTGATGGGAATCAGGTATTCTGATAATTCAAACCGGAAAACAAACAGGTCCGTTAAGCTTATGATGATGGCAAAGATCAAGGCAATCAATAAAACCAATTTCCACTCATTAAAGATATAGCTTCGATAGGTCAGCAAAAATGTGAAAAAGAATGATATCACCACCGCAACCATCATCAACCGCCCTAGGTAGGAGATAACCTGTTCCCAGCCTTTTTCACGCTTATTCTGTTTAGTTATGGCAATGGACAACGATGACAATTTCTGATAAATGTCCGGCGTAATGCGCTGGTTGGCATCCACGATCATTTCATCCTGGAGCATAATACCCTGGTTTCGCGGAACACGGTCCAGCCTGTTTTGCTGGCGGCGCTCGGTGGTTTCCTTATCATAAATAATGTTGGGTTTCATGAATTCCACCAGGATGATGTACCCCAACTCGCGTCGAATGTCCGTTTCATCGATGTATAATGAATTGATCTCCATTTTGGAGCGTGTCCAGGCATTATTCAAATCATTCAATTCTTCCGGTTTCAGCAAAATGGGAATATCGCCCTGGTCGATGGACACATCGTAACTATTAATACCTGCTGTTTGAATATCGATAATTCCCTCTGCCCACCTGTTCCTGCAAACCTGCAATAAATCATCACGAAATGAATCAATCTCTCTATCCACTTCGAAGGGTTCCTGGACATTAAAAATGGAAAAACGGCCATTATCTCCCGACAGTGCCGGGTAATCCCCATTGTATTGATTCTGCAAAACTGCCAGGGTGGCGCTGTCGGCCTGGTACATTGAACGGACTTCCTCGTATTTTTCATCATGGCGGTAACGGTAGAGCAGTTCTTTCGTTTTTTCCAACTGCACCATTGCAGAACGAATCTCTTTGACCATGAGAAAATATTCCTGCAGGGCTGCTGCTTGTTCATTAACTGCTACCTGGTTGCGCTGAAACAGGTAAGGTTCAGAACGGAGCGCTTCATCCAGGTCTGTCTGCAGTTTTTCTTCTGTTTTCAGAATCGGAAAATTAAAAGGGGCAATCACTGGTTCACGGGCAATATCATCCACTTGATAGCTGTACTGCAAGATCCGACCCTGATGGAAGAAAAGGGAAACTATGATCACCAGGGCTGTAAGCACGGTAATTTGGCGTGCATTCTGTTTTAAGACGTCTTTTGCTGACGCCATGGATTTTTGAATCTGTCTGGAATTGATCACGCTGCTTTACTGAACGTTTTTACCAGTTCCCGGGCAATGATCATGCGCTGGACCTCGCTGGTTCCCTCGCCGATCTCCAATACTTTAGCATCCCGAAAAAAGCGTTCCACTTCGTATTCCTTGACATAGCCGTACCCACCGTGGACCTGAATAGCTTCCGTGGTGATGCGCATTGCTGCTTCGCTGGCAAAGAGTTTTGCCATGGCAGCTTGTTTGTGCACATCCATGCCCTGATCCTTCATCCAAGCGGCATGGAAGGTCAGTAATTTGGCTGCTTCAATTTCCGTGGCCATGTCAGCCAATTTGAACCCCACGGCCTGGAAATGATGAATTTCCTTACCGAATGCTTTTCGTTCTGTGGCATATTGAAGTGCCTGCTGATAAGCGCCTTCGGCAGTTCCGCAGGATAACGCTGCAACAGAAATACGCCCGCCGGTAAGCGTTTTCAGGAATGTTTTGAATCCTTGTGTCGGATGTCCCAGTAAATTTTCTTTTGGTACGCGCATATTTTCAAAAAACAACTGGCGTGTATCGCTGGCCCGCCAACCCATTTTCTGTTCTTTAGGACCAATATTCAACCCGGGGTTATCCGTGTCCACAATAAGTGCGCCTATGCCCAGATTTTCACCATTTTCAATAATATTTGCTGTCAAGGTCAGCAAGCCTGCAAGCCCGGAATTGGTAATAAATATTTTTCCACCATTAACCACGTACTCATCACCATCTAATTCAGCGCTTGTTTTTGTGGAGCCGGCATCGCTCCCTGCTTCCGGTTCTGTCAGTCCAAAGGCGCCGATAACTGCTCCAGATGCCAACTTGGGTAGATATGCCTGTTTTTGTTCTTCCGTACCAGCAATGACGATGGGCAGGGTTCCAAGGGAAGTATGCGCAGCCATGGTAATGGCAACCGAAGCATCTACTTTAGCCAATTCCATTACAGCGGCGGCATAGGCCACTGTATCCATCCCGGCGCCGCCATATTCTCCCGGGACAGGTATACCCATGAGCCCCAATTCAGCCATTTGGGCAATTATCTCTTTGGGAATCTCACACTTTTCATCCATTTCTCGAGTGATAGGAGCAATTTCTGTATTGGCAAAATCCCGGACCATGTTGACCAACATGGTATGTTCTTCGTTAAAAAATAAATTATCCATCAATAAACATTACCATTTTATAGCTGCCGAAGCCCAGGTGAATCCTGAACCAAAGGCCGCAAGAATGATATGATCTCCTTGTTTAAATTTTCCTTCCTCAAACGCTTCACACATGGCAATGGGGATCGTTGCCGCTGTCGTATTGCCATAACGATGTATATTGCTGTAGACCAAATCTCTGGCTACCCCCAACCGTTTTGCAACAGCTTCTGTTATCCTGTGGTTGGCCTGGTGGGGAATGACCTGGGATATGTCATCCATTGTCAGATCGTTAGCATCCAGTGCTTCCTGAATCACTTCCGGGAAGCGCGTGACCGCATGCTTAAAAACTTCCCGGCCATTCATTATTAACTTATGCCGTCCTTTTTCAATCATGTCATTTGAAAACCCACGGCCTTCCAACCTAAACGAAGGCAGTTCACACCAGAGTTCTTTTACATATTTCCCTTCAGAATGCAGGTGGGTGGACAAGATTCCCTCTCCATTTTGACCAGGTTGTAAAATGACCGCACCGGCACCATCACCAAACAATACGCCTACATCACGGCCATCGGGAGATTTCTCCAACGCCGGGGATAATACATCAACACCTACAAGCAATATGGTTTTACATTGCCCTGTTTTGATGAAATTATCTGCGATAGCCAATCCATATATAAAGGCAGAACAGCCTACGCGAATATCGAAAGCTCCGATCGTATTTAAGGACAGCATATCCTGCAGTTGAGCGCCGATACCGGGAAAATAATAATCGGATGATGCAGTGCCCACAATGACCATATCAATGTCCTTGCCGGTTACACCCGCTTGCTCCATGGCCTTTTTACTGGCCACGAGTGACAGGTCTGACCCCCCTTCATCATTTTCGACCCAGTGGCGTTTTTCTATACCGCTGCGGGTGCGTATCCATTCATCGCTGGTATTCATCATTTCTTCCAAGTCAGTATTGGTAACAATTTTGTCCGGAACATGAAAACTCATTCCTGTTATTGCAGTTCTATTCATAATTCTGCTTGCTTAATATCTCTTACATTCAGTTGTATTGATGTATTTCCTTGCCACTCATTGGTTTCCACCACACAGGCAATATCGACAGGCTGTCCTGTGATCAGTAATTCGTATTTACTGGATAAACCAAAGCCAACTGCGGGAAACGATTTTAATCCCTGTTTGATTTTAAACCTGATATGTTCACCTGTTTTGCCAATTACTCTTGGAGCACCAGAGACCTCTGCGTTCCGAATTGCAAACTTCGGACGCATATTCCCCGGACCATAAGGGCTTAATTTATCCAAAAATCCCATAAAGCGTGGCGTAATATCCTTGAGTGCCAATTCACTATCCAAAACCAGGGTTGCCTGTAAATTTTCTACTGTTAGTGATTCATTGGCAACATCAATAAATGCTTTTTTAAAACTGCCCAGTTTATTTGCTGATACGGTCAATCCCGCAGCCATGGGGTGACCGCCGTAACCATCAAGGTGCTGCTTGCAGGCGGTGAGTGCTGTATACAGGTTAAAACCGGGGATACTCCTGGCGGATCCTTTTCCTGTCCCGTTTTCCAGGGCAATAATCACAGCGGGCCGGTTGAATTCTTCTTTGATCTTTGAGGCCACAATACCCACAACGCCAGGATGCCAACCCTCGTTGGCTAAAACCAGGGCATGTTCATTTTTTAGATCCGCTTCAGCATTTACTTTTAACAATGCTTCATCCACCACAGCCTGCTGGATCAATTGGCGGCGTTTATTTTCCTCATCCAATTCCTTGGCCAACACACGGGCGTTGTGTTCATCTTCTGTAACCAATAATTCAACCGCTCGATTGGCGTCTCCCAGGCGGCCGGCAGCATTGATTCTGGGCGCAATATTGAATACCAATTGCCCTATAGAAATATTACCCTTTAATCCTGCCAGTTCCATTAATGATTTCAGGCCCGGCTTTTCCAGTTTATCGAGCATATTTAATCCATGGTGGACAATGGTCCTGTTTTCGTCTTTTATGGGCACAATATCCGCAGCAGTCCCCAAGGTGATCAAGGGGAGAATTTCATCATATTCAGATAAGGGTACATTTAATTCATTCCCTAAAGCTGAAATCAGCTTAAAGGCTACGCCCCCGCCGCATAGGCCCTTGAATGGATAGTTACAGTCCGATCGCTTTGGATTAAGAATAGCATGGGCGTTGGGCAGTTGTTCATCGGGAGTGTGGTGATCGGTGATGATAATATTTATCCCCTTTTCATTTGCGTAATTAACCTGGTCAAAAGCATTAATGCCGCAATCACAGGTTATAATAAGATCAATATTATTATCCCTGGCAACTTCTATACCCTTTAATGATAAGCCATAACCTTCTTTTTCCCGGTCCGGTATATAATAGGACACATTAGCTCCAAATTTTTGCAGTGCCAAATGAAGAGAAGCTACGCCCGTTGTACCATCCACATCGTAATCGCCAAAAACCATGATCGGATTATCAGATTTGATATTTTTCAATACGCGTTCGACCGCCTTATCCATGTCCTGCATTAAGTAGGGATCATTGAGTTTTCCCAATTCCGGGTTAAAGAAATTGTCAGCGACCGTTTTTGAATGGATATTTCGATTGGCCAATACTATGGCAATGACTTCCGTAGTGCGGAATGTTTTTTGAATGGACCTGACAGTTTTACTATCAGGATCTAAAAATGACCAATGCATAATATATAAAGAAACATCTGAGCCGGCCTGTAAGCCGAGTTTTGTCCCTCCCATCTGCCAGCTGGCGGATGAGAATCAGTGGTCATTCCTCTGGGCCCAACATCACTGTCGGGATCAAGCAATCTACCCGCCCCTATTTGCGACGCGAACAACGTCTCGGAGCCTATTCGATCTTGCACCGGATGGGGTTTACCAAGCTCCCCGATTTGCAACGGGGACTGGTGGTCTCTTACACCACCGTTTCACCTTTATCCCGACATTTTTAATATCGGGAAAGTCTGCTTTCTGCTGCACTATCCATAACCCACCGTAATGGGCCTCCTCCCGTTAGGAGGCATCCTGTTCTGCGGTGCCCGGACTTTCCTCCCTGAACTGCTCCCGACACACGTGTCAAGACAGTTCAGAGTAACCACTCAGCCGACTCAGATTGTCAAATAACGGTGTAATTTACTTTATTTATGAAATATAAGAAAAATCAATCATTTTCTGCAGGCCAGTACAGGAAGCGGCTACATACATCACAGGTTTGCAGGTTTTTACTTTGCTTCAATTCAGCAATTTTTTGGGGCGGAACAATTGATCCGCAGCCTCCACAAGATGTACCAAATGTTTCGACAACAGCCATGCCATCCCGCGCTGCAAAAACACGATCATATTTTGAAATAATTGGAGCTGAAATATCTTTAATTATATTTAATCGTTCTTCTTCCAGATTGTTTTTCTCTTCTGAAGACTCTGCAATTAATGTTTCTAAATTTGTTTTCCTTGTATGGAGGTCGGCAGTTAATGATTCTAAATTATTTTCCCGTTCTTCTGTTTCGCTGGAAAGATTATCCTTTTCTTCTACCAGTTCGAGTTCATTCAATTCGATATTGTTTAATTCTTCCTTAAGAAAATCTATTTCCTGGGATAAGGCATCGTATTGCCTGTTTGTTTTTACCAAAAATAACTGATCTTTCAACTTATCGATTTTAACTGTAAGACTTTTTACTTGTAGATCTTTTTTGGATACCTCAAGATCTATTTTCTTAATTCGACTTTTACGCTGCTCAATGTCTTCTTGCAGTTGTTGTTCCTCTTTGGTCAGTTCATCGACTTTTACAGGCAAGTCACCCAGTAATTCACTGATTTCCAGTAATTGGGTATCAACATCCTGTAATTCAACCAATGAAGATGTTGTATTCATTTAATGTCTCCTATGCAGATACAAAAAATGCACCTGTGCAGGTGCATTTGAAAATTGGTTGGAAAAAGTGTTCCGAGGTGTTCGATCCATGTTCAATTGAGAACACCCCTTTCTCTTCGGATTATCTTATTCATGTAGCCTAGGAGTTTAAGCATAATTCGTATTATTATAAATAACCCATTTCTTTGATTTGGGCTAAAATCTTTTCAACAAGAATATCAGGTGAAATATTTGCAGATGTTATTTCAATTTCAGGATTTTCCGGTTCTTCATAAGGATCATCAATTCCCGTAAATTGCTTCAGTTTTCCTTCGCGGGCCAAGGCATATAATCCTTTCACATCTCGTTCTTCACAAACTTCCAGTGATGTATCCACGTATACTTCGATAAATCCGCCCAGGGGAGCTATTAATTCACGGTTGAAGCGGCGGTCTGACTTATAAGGTGCAATGGGCGCACACAGAGCAATACCGCCGTTTTTGGTGATCTCACTGGCCACAAAACCAATACGGCGCACGTTTAATTTGCGGTGTTCCTGGGAAAAACCCAATTCACTTGAAAGATGGGTGCGTACAATATCACCGTCCAATAGTGTTACGGGCCGCCGGCCGTCTTCCATTAGTTTGACCATCAGTCCATTGGCCAGGGTCGATTTGCCCGACCCTGAAAGGCCTGTGAAGAAAACAGTAAAACCGCGCTTATCCAGCGCCGGCCGAAAGCGCCGCAATTCGTCGACAACTTCTGGATATGAAAACCATTCAGGAATTTCTTCATCATTGCGGAGGCGACTGCGCAGTTCTGTCCCGGAAATCATTTGAAATTCATCATTTTCTGCCAACTCGTCCTTGGGTAAATATTTTTCCTTTGCGGGTACGTAGACCATTAAGCGGAAAGGAACCATTTTGATGCCCAGTTCTTCTTCATGTTCTTTCAGCAAATCCTGGGCGTCATAGGGACCATAGAATGGCTGGCCGTCTTTGCCAGCACCCGGACTGGCATGATCACGGCCTACAATGAACATATTACAGCCGTAATTCTTGCGGATGATGGCGTGCCACAGCGCTTCCCGTGGTCCGGCCATGCGCATAGCCAATGGCAATAAACTTAATAGTGCTGAATTTTCCGGGTATTTTTCCAGAACATGCTGATAACACCTTACACGGGTATAATGATCCACATCCCCGGGTTTGGTTAAGCCAACGACTGGATGAATGAGGATTTTGGCGTCATGTTCTGCTGCAGCGCGCTTGGTTAATTCCACATGGGCCCTATGCATGGGATTTCTTGTTTGAAAAGCCACCACATTTTCCCAGCCATTCTGCGCAAATATTTCACGTGCTTGCCGGGGCGTGTGGCGCAGTTCCTTGTAATCATACTGCTTGGGCAGCATGAGCCCTGTTACAGACCCCCCAACATAAACAGGGTTGGATTCGTTTAATAAATAATTAACTGCCGGGTGGCTTTCATCTGTTGTAAGTAATATTTTTTCAGCTTCTTCTGTTTTATTAGGGCTCCAGATGGATCCCACAGTCATAACAGCGACGATAAATCCTTCTTTATCTTTTAGAGAAAATTCAGCACTAACATTTATTGTGGATGAGAATTCTTCAGTTACATCAAGTGTGATGGGTATGGGCCATATGGTTCCATCCTCAAGGCGCATGTTCTCCAGCACGGTGTTGTAATCACCTTCATTCAAAAAGCCGGTTAATGGTGAAAAACCGCCATTAAGGATCATTTCCAGGTCGCAGATCTGGCGGTCATTCAGCGTCCAGGAAGGCAGTGCTTTCGCTTTCTGCTTCAATACTGCGGATGCATCGCTGTCCACGACTAAATAACGCAGTTTTCCGCCGTGTGGTTCAATTAAAGACATAATTTTTCAGAATGAATGTTAATATAATTGGTTAATAAAGGGGCGGAAGTTATGAAGAAAAAGAACAACTCTAAACGAATCCTTTTACGTGTCTAAATTATCATTAATGAAAAAGGCAGTTTTCCTATTGTTGGTATTATCAAGCGCTCTATACTTCGTTCAACACAGCTGGTTTTCCGCTACTGATACGGCTCAATCTTTAACAAAATTGAACAATGATTTAAAAGAGATGGCTACGTCGCCACATAAAGATCTATACCAGGAAGAAATACAAAAATTAGCTTTTCGGCTGCAACAGGAGCCTTATGTCCAATTAAACCAACGCTACAGCAGGAAAATACTAACTGCTGTACAAACCAAGAATAAAACTGAAGAATTGGTTCAAGTTGTACCAAATGATTTGAAGTCTGAGGTGGTAAATGAAGAATCTTTAAAATACACGATTCAGCGTACTGAACAATTGTCAGGTTCGTTCCAGCAAGCAAAAATATATGCCACTGTTAATAGCAGGGATAAAGGAGTTTTAAAATTATTATGCCGGGAAATCCAGGAACAATATTCTGGTTACAACAGTTTGGTCATTTGTTTATACAGAGCAACTGAAACAGGAATTGCCCTGGCCAAAGGAAATAATGTGCAATATTCCGAACAGGATATTATAAATACATGGCTTGTTTTTTATTCATACCATCCCGTTGAAGGAGATTATTTTGATGGTGAACCTGGAAAATACCTAAAGATGTGATATGGATCCATCTACACAATATAACAATTGCTACGATGGACAAGTGTTAGATGTTGGACGTAATAGCAGCAGTGGCTGTGCGTAATGAAATTAAATTGAAGATTTTTGATTGAATAAAGTTATCCAAAGTTTATAATTGAAAATATTGAACAAAAATGAAACAATACAAATATATAAAAATTGATAGTGAATAATCAATATAACGTTTTAGCTTTACTTTTTGTAATACATGATTAATTTCAATTTTTATCACCCAGGAACAAAATGCGGACACTACTCATAATTCTAATGCTTTTTTCCGGCTTATTTAGCCAGAATGCAGCAGAAATCAAGAAACAGATCAAGAAATCGGGCTTATCCGAAACCCAAATTCGGCAGTTGGCCAAACAGCGGGGTATGACCGATGCGGAAATTGACGCTAAAGCTCAAGACCTTGGAATTACTTCGCAGTCAAGGGGTGATATATCTGCACAACAGGAATTTGATGGTATAACACCATTCTTACCATTTGAAAGTGTTATTCAACTTCCGGCAGATACCATTTTTGTCGAGGTTCCAATACAAGGTGATCTGCGTTATTTCGGTTATGACATGTTTCAAAGGGATCCAGCTATTTTCCAGGGATCAGGCCTGGGGGCGTTGGACCCGGGATATAACATCGGGCCTGGTGATGAAATCATCATTATGCTTTGGGGTGAAACTCAATTTCGTCAAGTGTTGATTGTTGACCGTGAAGGGTTTGTTTTTATTCCGGAAGTGGGCCAAGTATTTGTGAATGGATTGACCATGAACTTGCTGGAATCAAAATTATTTAAAGTTCTTTCTCAAAAATACTCAAGCCTGATAGCTGCCAATGGCGGAAACCCAACTACATTTCTGGATGTAAGTCTGGGCAACCTGCGGCCCTTGCGCATTCTCGTGGTCGGAGAAGTTAATCAACCGGGAGCGTACCAAGTTAGTCCCGCCACTACAATTTTTACTTCCCTTTACTACTTTAATGGACCGAAACCTTTAGGAAGTTTGCGGGATATTCGTTTAATCAGAAATGGCAAAACAACTGCGTCTATTGATTTTTATGACTACCTGCTTTCAGGTAAAAAAATGAATGATTTACGTCTGCAATTGGATGATACGATATTTATTCCTCCTAGAGGAAAAACAGTTACAATAAATGGAGAAATCAACCGTCCTGCCATCTATGAATTGAAAGATAAAGAAGGGTTACTGGATTTGGTTAGTATTGCAGGAGATTTTACCACAAAAGCGCATTTGGATCGGATACAAATTGATCGCATTGTTCCTGCCGAACAAAGAAAAACCCTGGGCATGGAGCGCATGGTGATTGATGTTAATATGAATCACTTGCAAGCCGTCGGTACCCATTTAGAGTTGCTGGATGGAGATACTATTATTGTTTTTCCTGTACAAGATTTAAGAGAAAATTATGTAGACATTTCCGGGAATGTATCCAGGCCGGGGAGATACGAAATCAAGGAAAAATTAAAAGTAAATGACTTGGTTGAACTGGCCGATGGAATTATTAGTGATACCTATTTGGAAATGGCGCACTTGGTTCGCTTTAACAACGATTTAACAAGAGAAATGTTTGAACTGCACTTGGGTCAGGCACTCCAGAAAAATGAGCAGGATAATATGGTTTTACAACCTCACGACAGCTTAATTATATTTAACAAAAATAATATTCTAAATGCCTTTAAATCCGTGAACATTCTTGGAGCTGTAAAATCACCCGGTGAATATATATTCTACGATAGAATGACTATTAATGAACTGCTTGTCCAGGCAGGAGGTTTTGCCAAAAATGTATACAAGGTAAAACTGGAAGTAATGCGGGTAGACCCGCAAACCACAAGTTTAAACAAATTTGGTAATTCCTTGGAAATGCAGGACTTTGTAACCATTGAAGAATTTGGGCAAATTTCTCAAAATGAAAAGTTCAATACTTTACAACCCCATGATATTGTGTTTGTCCGTGCAGATCCTAATTTCAAACTAAATCAATTAGTGAGTGTTACCGGTGCAGTAACATTCCCTGGTGAATATGCTTTATTGTCACCGAAAGAACATGTGTCTGATTTAGTTAAGCGTGCAGGCGGAATTACACAGGATGCTTACCCGGAAGCATCAGCTCTAATTCGGGACAGCATTGAAGTGAATATTGATTTATTAAAAATTATGAAAAATCCAGGATCAAACATTGATTTTAATGTTTTATCAGGGGATGAAATACATATCTATAAGCATCCCAATATGGTTTTTATTTATGGAGAGGTCAATAACTCCGGAGCATATAAATATATACCAGGTCGTTCGGTGAACAAATATATAAATGA
>Ga0208521_1000045_pt1 | contig 82213 bp, 69 predicted proteins | sample ETNtaG_24_FD_185754 | JGI IMG/M metagenome (GOLD analysis project Ga0208521, IMG submission 185754) | Marine microbial and viral communities from oxygen minimum zone, Eastern Pacific Ocean - ETNP201306SV47 (SPAdes) (version 2) | ecosystem: Environmental > Aquatic > Marine > Oceanic ... | reverse complement strand
TCTCTATTAGTTTTTCAGAAATAGGGTCACGTTTACTAATATATTGAAAAAAATCACGTATGTAAACTGTATCAGATATTTCAACATTCTTTTTGACTTTATTATTTGCAGCATTATGAATAGTTTTAAATTCTTCGGGAGAAAACCCATGTAATTCTCCTCCCTTGCGAAACCTAAAAAACCCTTTTTCAACAAACTCAAGTTGTTGATTACCGAAGGCAGCATGGTGCCTGTTTTTTTGTACCTTTATTATATGATCTAAATCTATTCCACCGATATTACCATGAATGGATGGAAAGTACTTTTTAAGAAATCCATGAGATAAGCCAAGAGCGTAAAATAACATACTGCCGTGATAACTGCTAAAGGTTGATATTCCCATTTTCGCCATGATTTTGAGCAAGCCTTTTTCAAGAGCATAACGGTAATTTCCCATTTTTCCGGTCCATTGGTCATCATCAGAAAAATGTTCTCTAATTAACTCATAGGCCATATAAGGGTAAACCGCGCTTGCTCCCAACCCTATTAACACGGCCACATGGTGATCTTCCACTATATCTCCAGATAAACAAATCAGTGAAACGCGGCTTCTTAATTTATTTTCAACGAGATTATGGTGCACTGCAGACACAACCAATGGCATCGGTAAGGGTAAGAGTCCTTCTTGCAAATTTTCATCTGTCAGAAAAATTATTTTTGCTCCATTTGCAACTGCTTCTCTTGATTGTTTTTTTATTTTAGAAATATGTTTTTCACAACTATTGTTTATCTCACAATGACAATATATTCGTTTATAGGGATATTTTTTCTTTAAACTATATAGTTTTTGAACTTCATTTGGCGACAAAATGGGGCTTTCAATACGTATTGCCCCGCTAAACGTTGGTCGCATATCCAATAAATTGTTTTCTGACCCAAGATATTTAAAAAGAGCCATAACGCCTCTTTCCCTGATTGAATCAATTGGGGGATTGGTTACCTGCGCAAATGATTGTTTAAAGTAATCATAAAACCGGCGGTCTTGTTTGGATATAACTGCCGATGGTGTGTCATCTCCCATTGAACCAATGGGTTCTCTTCCGCTTTCTGCCATAGGTATTAAGTAGCGGGTTAAGTCTTCTTTGGTCCAACCAAAGGCTATCCTTAATCGTTTATCAAAACCTTCTTTAGGTAACCCAAATTGTTCAAATTCTTTTTTAGAAGATTTTCTTGATATAGTAGATAGGTATTTCCCCAATGAATCAGAAAACGAATTTTCTCCAGCTACAATTCTTTTCAAGTTGTGGTTATGTAATATACCTTTTCCTTTTAAGGATACGGCAAATATTTCACCAGCTCTCATATGGTGGTGTACATCAAGATTTTTATGAGCCACATCAATAATCCCTGCCTCTGAAGCCATAATAACCAAACCATCTTTTGTAATTGTATACCGTAATGGTCGTAGACCGTTGCGGTCCATTTTGGCAGCAACATAGTCCCCATCGGTAAATATCATGGCAGCTGGGCCATCCCAGGGTTCCATAAAATTTTCATTATATATATAAAAATCCTTCAAGCTTTTTGGAATGAATTGATCGTATTCATATGGATCGGGAATCATCATCATCATACTGCTGAATAGGCTTCGACCGCTTCTTACCAAAAATTCCAACACATGATCGAAGCTTTCCGAATCGCTCCCTTTATTATTGGTAATTGGTTTTAAAAATTCCAAGTCATCTTTCCAAAATCTGGATTTAATCACCCTTTCACGAGCTTTCATCCACAGGCGATTTCCTTTTATTGTATTTATTTCACCATTATGAGCAATCATTCTAAATGGTTGTGCCATAGACCAGGTTGATTGAGTATTGGTAGAAAACCTTTCATGGAACACCGCGAGTTTAACCACATATTTTTCATGTGTTAAATCCTGATAAAAGTGATCCAGTTGAGCAGATGTCATCAACCCTTTATAAACAATAGTTTTAGAGGATAATGAACAGATGTAGGATTTCTTTTTCTGATTAATAATATCTTTTTCTATTACTTTTCTGAATAAATACAACCTCGCTTCAAGAGAGTGATTATTTATTCTGTTTTCGGACAAGAAAAATTGCACGATTAATGGTTGCTTGGATTGGGCATATTGTCCTAATACCTTTGAATTCACTTTTACATTCCTAAAAGCAACTACAGTAAATCCGCGGAATTTCGCATGTTTATTTACTGTATTTTTCAACCATTTAATTTCCCTAGAAGTAGTAAACACCATTCCAACAGAAAATTTCTTTCGCTTTGGTATGTTTATTCCTAATTCTTCCTGTAGAATTTCTCGAAAAAATAGTTTAGGTATATCCGTAAGTATACCCGCGCCGTCTCCAGTCTCCTTATCAGCTGATATTGCTCCCCTATGAGCCAATCTTTTTAAACCTTTAATAGCTAAGGGCAGTACCCTGCTTTCCGGTTTTCCGGAAAGTGTCACAATAAAACCTGCTCCACAAGCATCATGGAACAAATCTTTATTAAAAAAAGGGTATATGTTTTTATTTTTTCTCACAAGAAATTCTACTTATTTGGAGTTTGGTGGAAAATAATTGCCCCAACAATGTTGTGGGGCAAAAAAATAAACTATAAAGAATTAAGGCGTATTAGACCATTAATATCTGCTAAATTTATTTTCTAAAGGTCGGGATTTCTTATTGCCCCTGTGTTTTTACTCCACAAACATTAAACCTTGAAAATGCATAATTCAATAATCTTTATTAAGTAATATTGTGTAATTCCATTAATGTTATTAGGTCATTCATCATGGTCTCTTTATATGTTGAGAGAACTACGTTTGACTGCGTTCGCGACACGCCTGGCCAATTTTGAATTTCATATAATAAATCTTCCAGAGCTTGTGAACTTTTCACACGTACTTTTAAAATATGCGATCCACCCCCTGTAATAGAATGGCACTCCAAAATTGCTTTTGTTTCTTTGGCTTTCTCTATAAATCCATCGTAATGATCAGAATGTTCACTAATAATAAAAACAAAGGCTGTAAGGTCAAGGCCTATCTGTTTATGATCTAAAATAGCTGAAAATTGTTTTATGAGTCCCTTTTCAGTTAATTTTTTGATCCGTTCTCCCACCGCAGGGATAGAGAGGTCTACTTCTTTAGCAATATCGCTAGCTGTTGAACGGCCATTTTCTTGAAGGATATCTAAAATTTGGATATCTTTTTTGTCAAACATATCTACAACCTTTTTATTGTTAATAGAACTTATTGCTGAAATATTTTACTAGAAAGAAAGAGTTTTCTAATATTTTTACTAGTTATAACCCTTTTTTCTGTAAATAATAAATAATTACACTATTTAAAAATAAAAACCCCATTGCATCAGCATTCGCAAGGTAAAATTATCTTCTCCCCCGACTGGATGTGAAACCCAGACAGGGAAGTATAATCCTATTTCCATTATTGTTTGAGACTCTAAGCCGATACCGGCAGATATATATACTTTATCACTTCTGTTTAATTGATCAATCCGTTCCAACAATGTACCTTTTTTATCGCTAATTATAGCACCATCTATATATACCATGGGCCATGCTGCCGCCTCTGTTTCAAAGCCAACACTAACGCCGCCGCTTAAAATATTGTCATGCCATTCTTTTTCATCCGACGCAACACCTCGGAATAAAGGTATGCGCCCTTCCCGCTGCTGCCAAACTTTAGGTACATATAATAACCTGTAGTCAAGCTCATTTCCTGCACGTTCGTCCCAAACAAATCCTGCTTCGCTGTGCAGCCTAATGATAAATCCCTCAAATTTATGTGTCTCCACATCAGCAGAAATTCCAAAGTTGTAAAAAGACACTTCTTCTTGAAAACCGTAAAGCAAATGAGTTTCCACCAGGTAGCGCTGTGTGGCCGAATATGAAAAAATAGTCCATTTTTCCTTCAATTTCACGCTTTGACCGGTTGTCCACCAAGCGCTTGAATCTGATGCAATATATTCAGTGCTGGAAATAGTTGATGTTAAACGGGAGTAATAGGATTCGCCTTGTACTGCTAAATATTTTGGTTCACCGAAATAATTATTAAATGAAAGTTTCGTCCATTTTTTAGGATATTCATATCCTTTCTCTAATTCCCAAAATGTATTGGCTGTAGACTCTAAAGGTGTCCTATAATTGATTTTCCCTCCCCAATTATGTTTAGGCACACCTATCGAAAATGTAATTTCAAAATCAAACAGGTTTTGATAAAACGCTGGCATTATGGGCATCAGATTTATACCCAAACCACCGGAAAATTTTACTCCTGTACGCCAATTGCCACGCCAATCTCTTTTTAATTTAGGCCTATAATAAACTTTATATGTCTCCCAACTAGGTAGTCCATAATCGGGCTGCAGCGACACCCGCCGTGGCCAGCGGTTATTGAAGCGGTTATCATCAAAAAGTTTTTTACGGGGATCTAAAATAACTGATACAGCCGGAGATGATGTTGCCAGATTTATTGTTTTATTTGTTTTTATATCAACCTGTTTCAATAGTGTACTATCCCCATTTTCAGTAATGATTAATATGTCGACAGGCATGATCCAGCTGCCCTCAAAAGACGTTATAATTTGATTATGCCATTGTCTGTGTTTAAACTGACTATCAACGTTTTTTATCTCAAGGTCAGGGCTTATATTTGTTGTTAAAGCCAGCCTGAAATTATCTGCAATTTCTTTTTCAGAATGTTGTTCTACTACCACAATAAAATCTTCTGTGTTTGTTGTTTTCCCTTTGAAAAGGAGACAATAATTAAACATGATGTTTCTCATGACGGAGTCGCCTACTGTTGCCTGTAAATTCTGTAATGCATGGTTCCCCACAATATACTTACTGTAAATATTTGCTACTGTTTCCCAGTTGATCTGCTTACCTGGCTGATAAACTGGGGGAAGTGATTTTTCTCCAATAACATCCATAAGGAAACGGGTCCAGTCTTCAGTATCCATTGTTTTTATATCAGACCAAATATTTATGTCGGGTAACGGGTCAGTAAAAGTAAAGGGATCTGCTTCATCCTTTTGTGACTGGGCAAACAGCCAACTTGCGTATTCAGCAAAGGATTCATTGAGCCAGACATCTCTATACTCATCCGCCTGGATAGAATAATCAAACCATTGATGTGCCATTTCATGGTCCAGTACATGTTCAATATCAATATGACCTTGGAAAATTATATAATTACCGTTAGTAACAGCATGTGTCCCCAGGGAATATCCGCTGCCGATTACCAGTTTATCCATCAAGGCATTGCCAAATCGTTGTTCATAAAATGGTATCAATGCCTGCAAGTGTTCTGCAGTTTTTTGAACACGCTTTGTTTGTGTCTTCGGGGCAATGATTTCTACTTGAACACCGCTTATGTTTAATTCTGTTTTATGCATTCCCTGCACAATAAGTGCACTGCAAGATAGTGTAAAGTCATCCTTGAAAGAGTACTTCAAATGGCCTGTTTCAAGTTCATTCTGTTTTATAACATTGCCAGAAACACCCACCATAAAATCTTTTGGTATAGTTAAATCAACTTTATATTGTGCAAACTGGGTATAGGGTTTTATTGATTTAGTATATAATTCAGGGTGCCAGCCATCCGTATAATAATATTCAAGTACAGGGTAAAAATTGATAGCGTTATAGGTAGTAGTATCTTTTCTGGCACCGTATGCAGGCAGGTGAGGATTACCTGATGAGGTAAAAAATGTTTTAAAGGGAATATCAATTATTACTGTTTCACCCTGTTTAACAGCAGGAAACAAACCTATTTTTAATACTAAGCTGTCTTGCCCGCTAATATGCCCCGTATGGGAACAGCGCACTTCAGATATTTCAGTTAATGGTGCCTTGCTTGCAGAATAATTACTGGCGTTATGAAAATATAATTGTTTTAGCTCATCCTTTGTATTGTTAACAATGCGAACATGATTTATACCTTCAATAAAACCAGCTGATTGATTTGTGCGCGGGTGAAAATAAATATCAAGGTTATACAATATATCAAGCCCATTTCCAAGCACACAGACTGGCAAGAGCAGGCTTACCTTTATTATTATTTTTCTAATCAGGACAAACACGCATCAAAATAGAATACCGACAGCTAACCCGGAAATCCAGCCGCCGTTACCATAGGAATATACACCAGTTTCAAAATTATATATTTCATATGTCCATACTATGCCTAACCCAGTATCTGCAAAGAAATCACGAGTAAGACTTTGGCCTGTTAATTGCTTAAATCTATTAGTGGATGTTCCAAATTTTAATTTTAATTGATATGGGAATGTAAAAACACCCCCGAAACGTATATCCGTTGTGTTTGAAAATAGCTGATTATATACATCCATTGCCAAGTTCAAGGGCAGGTATGCCAGATCCTTTGAAATCGAAATGACCATTGCTGAAGGCAGTGTTTCTTTTTTTTCAGTATACTTTTTTATTACCGTACCCAAATTAATCAAACTAACACCTAATTTAGCATTCAGTTTTTTGAAAGTCACAATTGCACCTCCGGAAAAAGTAAACAATGCTGCCTGTTTTTTCTCTACAGAACTAAAAAAGAATCCTGTGCCTACTCCCCACGATAATGGCCAACGTTTGGAATGCCCAGCTGCTGCCCAATTTAGCCAGGTATCTGCAGCAGAGTAATTTTCAGATTCTTGGTTCAATTTATCCCGGCCGGGAAATAATCCATAGTTCAAATGTCGCATACTATAGACCGTTACAGACTCTTTTCCTTTTAACGACAGGTGGACTGATTGTGCGGTGATATCAGCGGGATAGGATATAAAACTTATTTCAAACTGTCTGGGCAATGACCATAAAGCTGCGGGGTTCGCTGCGCCAGCGGTAACATTAGTTACTGTTCCCCCGGCACCAGTAAGCGACATGCGGTGCGGGTGGTACCAGTTTTCAAGTCCCGAGAAAGCGCTCCCTGCTGTTAACAGGTTATATAATAAAAAACATTGGGCAGCGGTTTTCATAATACGGAAATAGGATTTACATCAACAAATGCTTTTATACTAGAAGGTAATTTATCCAGCAGGCCTGCTGAAAACCGTTTTTGTAAAAACGAATGGAGTTTTTTCCCGTTGGTATCATATTTTTTATCAGATTTAAGTATAATATGCATACGATATTTCCCCCGCAACCGTTCCCGATAACAATTAGCTGGTCCTAATATTTCTATACCTTTCGCTGGCGATCTCAAATTTTTTCTTATCTTATCAGTATAAGTATTAACATGATCTTTTTTTATACCCTCTACTTCAATACGTATCATCCAAGCAAAAGGCGTGTAATTAAGTTCCTGTCGCTCGCTTAAAGCAATATTATAATATGTTTTTTGATCCAGCTTGGCTGCATGTTTTAATACCGGATTGTCAGGATTATATGTTTGGATGACGACTTCACCAGGTTTCTTCCTGCCGGAGCGGCCAGCGGCCTGGTAAATTAGCTGAAAAACTTTTTCACCGGAACGAAAGTCTGGTAAAAATAGCCCGGTGTCACCATTAACGATTCCTACCAGCGTCGCATTATCAAAATCCAATCCCTTGGCAACCATTTGTGTACCAATTAATACATCAACCTCCCCATTCGCAAATTTTTCCAACGTCTTTGTCATCGCAACAGTATTGCGGGCAGTATCAAAATCAATCCTCGCTGTTTTTACATTTGGAAATAACCCGTGAATAATATCTTCAACTTTCTGGGTTCCTGTTCCCAGGAGCTTCATGTTGATACTGGCACATTGCCGGCAAGCAATTGCAATTTTACCTGTTTTATAACCGCAAAAATGGCATTTCAGTACACGCTCATAGCTATGATAGGTCAATGCAACTTCACACTGTGTACACGTTTCAACGGAACCACAATCCCCGCATCGTAAAATGGGTGCAAAACCTCTTCTGTTTTGCAATAGAATTACCTGTTCGCTCTTGGCGAATCTGTTTTCCATCTTTTTCATGAGCATACTAGAGATAACTTGTTGAAATTTACCTGTTTCTTCCTGCTCTTTAATCATATCTACAACATGTACCCGGGGATAAGGGACACTACCATAACGCTCATTTAAACGCAGATATATATATTTTCCCTTAACATGATTATAATAGCTTTCCAGGCTGGGGGTAGCGCTGGACATAATAACCAATGCATTATGCAGTGTCCCCCGCATTAAAGCAATATCCCGGGCATGATATCTTGGCGCCGGGGATTCCTGTTTAAACGAATATTCCTGTTCTTCATCAATAATGATAATACCCAGATTTTTCAACGGGGCAAATACAGCGCTTCGTGCGCCAATAATAACATTTATATTCCCTGTGCAAACCTGTTTCCATATCCATGCCCGAGCAGAATGGGACAGTCTTGAATGCCACAAAGCAACCTGGTCTCCGAAAACGGCCCTGAATCGTCCTGCTATTTGCGGAGTTAATGATATTTCCGGGAGCAGTAAAATAGCTGCTTTATCCATAGCCAGGGCCTGGCGCACTATTTCAATATATATTTCTGTTTTTCCGCTGCTTGTAACTCCATGCAGTAATGTTGGGCTAAATTTTCCTGAATTTAATTTTTGACTCAATTCATCCAATACAATTCTTTGCTCTGCGGTAAATACTATTTTTTTATATATCTTGGAAAATGTAAACCCGGTAACGTCTGGTAAATTTATCTGTTCATCCAAATCCACAAGCCCTTTATCAAACAACGATTTGCATATCATATTGGGGCCGCTTACTAAATGTTTGAGTGCTGAAACTTGAACAGCTCCATCTTGAGTAGACAAATATTGTAATACTCTTGTTTGGGCCGGCGCTCTTTTTTGCAGGCGTTCATAATCTTTGCCAAATGACTTAAACGTAACAAGACTGGTTATCGGTGGCGAATACTTTGCAGAGAGTTTTGCAGGCAAAACCGTTTTTACAACTTGTCCCAAGGGAGTATAATAATAAGAACTCATCCATTGAGCTAAATCCCACAATTTTTTATCCATAACCGGTTGTGGGTCCACAAGCTGTTTTATGTTTCTGTGTTCACCTCTATAATCTGATTTAGTAAACCTGGCAACAACAATACCCGTAACCATACGTTTTCCCAAAGGAGCTTTAACACGTGTTCCTACTCGAATCTGATCAATAAATTCTTTGGGGACACGATAAGTAAACTGTCTATAACTGGAGATGGGAAAGGCAACATCTACAAACATAATCGCTGAAAATAGATGCAGTGACAACATACAGCAAGAATTCTTTATATAAAAAATAACCCCCGGCGTTTCTGGCGGGGGTTATTAGAACCGTATTAAGTAATCGATTCTTATGTTTTAATTACGTATACCTTTAATTCAGGCTTCATTTCTGCAGAAACGCGTACGGGGATGTGATAAATGCCCAATGCCTTTATAGATTCTTTAAGCTCAATACGGTGACGCTCTACGGCAATTCCTTTTTCTTCCAGCTTCTTATGGATATCATTGGTGGTTACTGCACCAAACATTTTTTCTTCTTCACCCACTTGCACTTCAAATGTCATTTCCAGGTCTTTCAATTGTTCCGAAAGCTCAAGATTCATTTTCTTATCGTGCTTGCGGCGTTTATCCGCGTTTCGCTTACGTTCATCAGCAATAGCAAGATTGCGTTTTGATGCCCGCAAAGCCAGACTCCTGGGGAAAAGGTAATTTCGGGCATAACCCGGTTTTACATTTACAATATCACCGGCTGTGCCTAAGGTGTCTACATCCTGGAGTAAAATTATATCCATGAGTCAAGTCCTTCTGGTTTATAAATGGTTTAGTTGTCGCCTAAATTTGTATAGGGCATTAAAGCAATGTTCCTTGCTCGTTTGATTGCCCGAATCAATTTCCGATGCATTTTTGCACTGGTACCTGTAACACGACGAGGCATTATTTTACCTTGTTCAGTAACGAAGCGCCGCAGCAACTTAACCTCTTTATAATCGATTTCTGTAATAGCGTTTTCTTTGAAATAACAAAACTTTTTACGACTTACAAATGCCATGATTTCCTCTTTTAATTATTATGCTGAAGTTTCTTCTTCAACAGTTTCTGATGGTTGTTCAGTTTCTTCTTTTTCATTTTCAACAGGAGCCTGCGCTGTTTCCTTAATCAAACCCTGTATTTCTTCCGCCTGTGGCAATTCTTCAATCATATCAGAGCTGTCATCAAGTATTTCATCTTCTAATTCTTGGGGTCTTACATCCAGGCGAACTGTTTGATAACGCAGTACAGAATTATTCAATTTCATAAAATCATCAAATCCATTTAAGGAGCTAGTGGTTTGTGTTTCGAATTGTAAGATTATATATATCCCATACTTATGCTGGTCGATAGGGTATGCCAGACGTTTCTTTCCCCATACCCTATGATTGATTACAGAACTTAATTTGGATACATGTTCATCTATCTCTTTAATGATATTATCCACCTGAGCTTGTTCAAAATTGGGATTCAGTATATAGAGTGTTTCATAATAACGCATAGATTCTCCTCAAACTTATAATGTCAACAGCGGTGCAATTACCAATGACACCACCGACATTAATTTAATTAAAATATTCAACGATGGCCCTGATGTATCCTTGAAAGGATCACCCACAGTATCGCCGACGACAGCTGCTTTATGGGCATCAGATCCTTTACCATAGGTTTCACCATCAATATCAATTCCTTCTTCAATCATTTTTTTAGCATTATCCCAGGCACCGCCGGCATTGGATTGAAATATAGCCATTAATACTCCCGAAACTGTTACCCCCGCGAGTAACCCGCCTAATGTTTCAGCGCCAAAAACAAAACCAACAATAACAGGCGTTAAAATCGCCATTAGTCCAGGAACAATCATTTCTCGAATGGCGGAGGTAGTAGAGATTTCCACACATTTTCCATATTCAGCTTTACCGTCTGCTGCTTCAAAGATCTTACGGTCTTCATCAGACCAATCTTCTTCTTCACCATATTTATTCATTACAGCCAAAGCTGCCGTTAATTCTGGAATAGATTTGAATTGGCGGCGGACTTCTTCAATCATGGCCATGGCAGCGCGACCCACAGCATTCATGGCTAAAGATGAAAATAAAAAGGGCAGCATACCACCCACAAAAAGACCAGCCATAACCATAGGATTAGCTATATCAATGCTAGTGATACCGGTCTGAACCATAAAAGCGGCAAATAATGCCAGTGCGGTTAAAGCAGCTGATCCAATGGCAAATCCTTTACCAATAGCTGCGGTCGTATTACCAACAGCATCCAGTTTATCTGTTCGCTCACGTACTTCTTTTGGTAATTCAGCCATCTCTGCAATGCCACCTGCATTATCGGAAATGGGGCCATAGGCATCCACTGCCAATTGTATACCGGTGTTAGCCAACATTCCAAGGGCGGCCATGGCAATCCCATAGAGCCCAGAAAAATGATATGCTCCTATAATTCCTGCAGCAATAATAAGAACAGGTACTGCTGTGGATTGCATTCCAACGCCCAATCCTGCAATAATATTGGTAGCGGGGCCAGTCAATGACTGGCGCGTTATGGATGTTGTGGGTGCGGTATTTGTCCCGGTATAATGTTCTGTTATCATTCCAATCCCAAGTCCGGCAGCCAGTCCGATGGTTGCAGCCCAGAACACGCCCAAGCTGGAATAGACTACACCATTCAATACGAATGATTCAGGTAGTATGAATGTAATCAAATAGTACATGACACCGATCATGATGGCTGATGAGCCAAATTCACCGATATTTAATGCTTTTTGTGGATTGCCGCCTTCTTTCACCGAAACCATAAAAGTTCCAATAATAGAAACAACAATTCCTGATCCAGCAATCAACAAGGGTAGAATTACAAAGCTTAAATCAAAAACTCCAGCTGCGAGAATACTGGCACCCAATACCATAGATCCAACAATAGAACCAACAAAGGATTCAAAAAGGTCAGCGCCCATACCAGCCACGTCACCCACATTATCACCAACGTTATCAGCAATAGTGGCGGGGTTCAAAGGATGATCTTCAGGGATTCCGGCTTCCACTTTACCCACAAGGTCAGCACCAACATCTGCTGCTTTAGTATAAATCCCACCGCCAACACGAGCAAACAAAGCAATAGATGATGCGCCCAAAGAAAACCCAGGAATCACATTTAATACAGTTCTCATTGAGAGAGCATCAGAACCAAAATAATTTACATAAAATATAAACAATCCACCCAAACCCAGAACACCAAGACCTACAACACTTAACCCCATAACAGTGCCGCCGGTAAAAGCAACATTTAAAGCAGAAGATAAGCTGCTTCGAGCAGCATTTGTGGTTCGGTTATTTGCTTTTGTGGCCACTTTCATTCCTAGAAATCCAGCCAATCCAGAAGCAAGCGCACCTACAATAAATGACATAGAAATCAAAGCGCTTGAATCATCACGCCCCGAATTTGCAACGCCAAGCAAAACAGCTACAGCAATGACAAATATTGTTAATACACGATATTCAGCTTTGAGAAATGCCATCGCGCCATCGGCAATACTAGCTCCAATTTGCTTCATTCTGTCCGTACCTTCATCTTGTTTATTTATCCATGTTGTTTTCCAAAATGAAAACACCATAGCTAATACGCCGGCTCCTAAAGTCAGGTTCACGTACATCATTAAATCATTTTCCATATTTCATAACCTCATCAATTGTATCTGTTCATCGTTCTATCCAGCCCTTCCTGCAGGAAAAATTCCACTGCGTCAGCAACAGTTTGGACCATAGTATCAGCATCTAGCTGATCGTTCTTTTTAAATGGTTTAAGCACATATTCTTCTGCTGGTCGTTTATGATCTGCAGCGGCTACGCCAAAACGAAAACGCGGAAATCCTGTGTATCCCAAGTGATAAATAATGGATTCCATACCACGATGACAGCCATCACCACCTTTAGGGCGCAAGCGCATAGAACCCAAAGGTAAATCCACATCATCCACAACCACATTGAGGTCAGAAATGTCGATACCATTATCGTTAAGGACTGTTTTTACTGCAATGCCACTGGCATTCATACCGGTTGTTGGTTTGACCAAAAGAACATCCTTTGTAGCTGTTTCAGCGAACACAAAGTTTCCTCTCCCCGGTTGATATTGAACTGACCAGCGTCGTGCTAATTCGTCTACAACCCAGAACCCGGCATTGTGTTTTGTATTGGCATACTCCGGCCCGGAATTTCCTAGACCAACAATCGCTTTCATAATTATTCAGCGTTTTCCTCCGCTTTACCCTTATCATCTGCTTTTTCTTCACCACCTTCAGCGGGTGCTTCAGCGCCTTCTTCCCCTTCAACTGCTTCTTCACCTTCTTCGCCCTCTTCGCCTTCTTCAATTTCAATTTCAGGTTCTTCTTCTTCTTTAGGAGGTGCAATGGTTGCTACCACTTGTTCCTCATCAGTAATGATCGAGACATTGCTGCTTATAGTAATATCAGCAACAGAAAGGCTGCTGTTCATCTCTAATTCTGAAACATTTAAAGGGATAAATTCTGGAACGTCAGTAGGTAGACATTCAATATCAAGCGATGTTAGAATCTGTGATAAAACACCGCCTTCACTTACACCTATAGCTTCACCTTCAAGATGTATGGGTACAGATATGGTCATTTTTACATCACGGCGGACGCGCATCAAGTCAACGTGCAGTACACTTTCATTAACTGGGTGATACTGGATCTCCTTAATCATGACATATTGTATATCGCCATTCATCTTCACCTCGAACACATGGTGTCCGGAATGCAAAGCATGGTAGAGATCTTTTGAATCAAGAATTAAATTGATATTGTCCTGTTTTTTATAATAATAGTTCGCTGGAATTTTACCATTGCGGCGCAGGGTCTTATTAGCAGCATTGCCAATGCTTTCCCTTTTTTCCACAGCCAACTGATAATAATCTGCCATTTGATTCTCCGCTTAAAATTCGAACAATGAGCTTACAGATTCGCCTTCATGGATACGGTATATTGCATCTGCGAAAATGTTGGACACTGTTACAATTTTCATTTTATCTAATTTCTTTTCTTCAGGGATAGCAACCGTATCTGTGACCACCAGCTTATTGATAGCTGAATTATTAACTCTTTCCACAGCAGAACCGGACAAAAGCGCATGAGTGGTAACGGCTGTTACCGAATTGGCACCATTTTCCATAGCCGCTTCAGCGGCATTTACAGTTGTTCCTGCTGTATCAATCATATCGTCAATTATTAATACATTTTTGCCGTCAAGTTCGCCAATTAAATGCATGGTTTCTGCCTTGTTTGGAGCATAGCGGCGCTTGTCAATCAAGGCAAAATGCATACCTAGAGATTTTGCATAGGCCTGGCTCATCCGGGCTGAACCCACATCCGGGGATAATACAGCAGAATTTTTTGGATCCAAGCCCAACGCTTTGATTTCATCAAGCAACACTATGCGGCTGTAAAGATGGTCAAAGGGGATATTGGCAAAACCCTGGATCTGTGTTGAGTGTAAATCCATAGTTACAATTCTTTTAGCTCCGGCAGCAGTGAACATATCCACCATAACGCGTGCCGAAATTGGAACTCGCGGTGTATCTTTCCTATCCTGGCGGGCATAACCGAAATAAGGAATTACTGCCGTAACGCTTTTTGCTGAAGCACGGACAGCTGCATCCAGGATCAAAACTAATTCTAGAATATTTTCGGCCGGGCCATTTGTGCTTTGAATGATAAATACATCCTTACTGCGAATATTTTCTTCAAACTTGATCCAAATTTCACCATCAGCGAAATCCTTGATAGACAATTTTCCCAAGGGAACATCCAGTGCTGTCGCAATCTTCACCCCAAGTTGGGGATTGCTGCGTCCTGTAAATATTTTTATCTTTTCTTTACTCATATTGTTAAAACCTTAGCCTCACTCCTTAATTCATTTTTCTGCTGGGGCGCAGGGATTCGAACCCCAACTGCCGGGACCAAAACCCGGTGTCCTGCCATTAGACGACGCCCCAAGGGTCATTATGGATTTGATTTCAGCTTTATACAGGGTGGGTAAGGATGGTTCGGTAGTCGGACATCAAAACAGACTCGGCTGCTTTTGCGGCAGTGTCTTCGTCAAACATTCCGAACACAGTCGAACCACTGCCCGACAAACTGGCATAATGGGCTCCGTTATTTATGAGAGCATCCTTTATTTCACCAATCTCTGGATGTGCTGGAATCACGATCCGTTCAAAATCATTCTTAAAAAGCTCAAAAGGGATTGTATCCCCTTTGAAAAGGCTGGCAAAATTAGTTTTTTCAACACTTCCCTCCAAACCATTTTTCAAGGCAGAATATGCCCAGGAAGTAGAGATGGAAACGGGGGAAATAACCAATAAATAAGCAAAATCTATTTCTATATCAATAGGGGTTAATTTTTCACCGATCCCCTCACCTAATTGGGTCTTGCCTTGAATAAAAAAAGGGACATCTGCGCCGACCTTTAGTGCCAGATTTTCCATTTCTGTATTTGATAAACCGCATTCATATAATTCATTCAAACCCCTAATGATAGCAGCGCCGTTGCTCGACCCGCCCCCAAGTCCCGCACCTTGAGGTATAGACTTTTCCACATGAACAGAAATTCCACCGATCTCATGTCCAGCATCCTTAACCACAGTATAGGCTGTATGGCATGTGTTTGTTTCATTCAATGGAAAATCGTTATCGTTTGAAAATAATTCACACCCATGATCCTTTTTTGATATATGAACATTATCATGGAATTCCAATTCTTGAAACATAGTGTGTATATCATGATACCCATCGTTCCGTTCTCCAAGGACTTGGAGGCCAATATTTACCTTGGCATGGGATTTAAAGGATATTGTATTCATTAAATCAATTGGAAATAGTGGCTACAGCCACAGCTCCCACTCCTTCACCACGGCCAATAAAGCCCATTTTATCTGTAGTGGTTGCTTTGATGGATACTGCAGATTTATCAATTTGAAGAGTATAAGAGATTTTATAAACCATTTCCGGTATTATTTCTGACAGCTTGGGTTCTTCCAGAATGACTGTGCTATCTAAATTATCAATTTCAAACCCTTCATTACGAACAAGCTCTGCAGCATGTTCCAGAAAATGAATACTTTCTTTCCCTTTCCAGCGGTCATCAGAACTGGGGAAATGCTGGCCAATATCTCCCAAATTTACTGCTCCAAGCAACGCATCCACTATGGCATGGAGAAGAACATCTCCGTCAGAATGCCCAACGGATCCTCGGGTGCTGTCAATCTTGACACCGCCAATAACAAGCGTTTCTCCTTCAGCCAAAGGATGGACATCGTATCCTATGCCTGATTTGGTCATGATAACACTTTCTCTGCCATATTCCAATCCTCTACAGTTGTAATCTTAAAATTTGATGAGGTGCCCTCAACAACTGTCACGTTTCCACTCAACGCTTCAACCATGGACGCTTCATCAGTAGCGTCTATTTTCTGCTGAAGTGCTTTGATCAAAATATCTCTATGGAACGTTTGGGGTGTTTGCGCTAGCCAAATTGCATTTCTATCTAATGTTTGCTGGATGTTTTTTCCTAACACTTGCTTTACGGTATCTTTTGAAGGCAGCGCAACAATACACCCATCCGAATCAGCACATCCTTGAATAGTGGCGTTGATCAATTCTGGAGTCACAAAAGGCCGGGCGGCATCGTGCACAGTGATGATAGAAATATCTTCAGATAATGCAATACAGCCATTATATACCGAATCTTTTCTGCGTTGTCCGCCAGCAACAGCTATGGCGTGTTTTGTTGATGTGAATGAAGCTAATTCCCTTTGGGTATTATCCAGGTCATCTTCTGGAACTACCACCACAATTTCAGAAATATTATCACATTCCAGAAATAGGGTCAAAGTATGGAATAGGAGGGGTCTACGGCCCAGCAGTTTGAATTGTTTCTTTTCACCGAACCGTTTTCCAGAGCCGGCCGCAGCTATAACCGCTCCGGCCTTTAACGTTTCGTGCATTATTTTAAAAACATGGCATCGCCGTAGCTCAGGAAGCGGTAATCATGTTTTTTAGCTTTCCGGTAGGCTTTCATAATGATATCCCGTTCAGAGAAGGCGGCTATCATCATAAGCAGTGTACTCTTGGGCTGGTGGAAATTGGTAATGATTCCGTCCACCATTTTATAGTTATATGGCGGATAAATGAATTTATCTGTCCAGCCGCGTTTCGGCGATACTTGGAATCCGGACACAGCCACTGTCTCCAGTGCCCGCACAGAAGATGTCCCAACTGCATATACTTTCCGCCGTTTCTTCTTGGTTTCATTAATGGCTAAAGCAGTTTTGGGTGAAACTTCAAAATATTCTGAATCCATCTGGTGTCGGTTCAGGTCTTCTACCTGAACCGGGCGAAACGTACCTAAACCGATATGCAACGTTGTGTACTCGATTTTTACTCCTTTATCCAACAAACGTTTCATAAGCCCCTTGGTAAAGTGTAAACCCGCGGTTGGCGCAGCTACTGCTCCACGCAGGTCAGCGAAAACAGTTTGATAGCGTATCTTATCCTTTGCATTAGCCATGCGTTTAATATATGGCGGTAAAGGCGATGTGCCGATGCGGTCTATTATATCATAAAAATTGTCACCATCATATTCAAAGCGCACCACGCGGCCGCCGGATATAGTATTATCAATGACATCACAAAAGACATTCTTGGCAAACATAAGTTTGTTCCCGATTCGCACTTTTCGAGCTGGGCGGACCATAACTTCCCAAAGTTCGTTCTCAAGCTCACGGAGTAAAAAGACCTCCACTTTGGCTTCAGTTTTATCCTTGCTGGCATAAAGCCTAGCTGGAAATACTTTGGTATTGTTCATAATAATTAAGTCATTTTTACGAACGTATTCTACAATATTGGAAAATGTTTTATGCTCAATTACACCTGTTTCCTTATCCACTACCATTAGCTTGGAAAGGTCCCTACGCTTGGCAGGGTATTGTGCTATATATTTCTCTGGTAAAGGATAGTCAAAATCTGCCAGTTTATATTTTTTCTTTTTATTAATCATGTAAATAACCTTTGTTGTATTTCCGCGTTAAATGATTTGTTTAACAGTTTGAATGCTTTTTCCTGGGCAATGCGGCCCCGTGAAGTACGTTGGATAAAACCTTCTTTGATGAGGTATGGTTCATAAACATCTTCTATGGTTGTTGCATCTTCACTCACCGCTACAGAAAGTGAATTGACACCGACAGGCCCGCCATTAAATTTATCAATGAGCACTTCCAGAATGCGGCGGTCCATATCATCTAATCCATGTATGTCTATCCCCATGCCGTCCAAGGCTTCTTTGGCCACAGTTTCATCTATTTTACCGTCAGCCTTTACTTCTGCGTAATCTCTGGATCGGCGTAGGATACGGTTTGCAATCCGCGGCGTACCCCGGCTGCGGCGGGCCAGCTCCTGAGTTCCAGCTTCATCAATTTCCACTTCCAATATTTGTGCCGAACGCTGGATAATATGAAACAGGTCTTCATCATTATAAAAATCTACGCGCAGAACCACACCGAATCGATCACGCAATGGCGATGTCAGGTTCCCTAAGCGAGTGGTAGCGCCGATGAGTGTAAAGGGTTCAACGTTCAGCTGCACGCTGCGGGCGCTGGGGCCCTTATCGATCATGATCTCAATCCGGTAGTCTTCCATTGCGGAATAAAGGTATTCCTCCACAACAGAATTCAAACGGTGGATCTCATCAATGAAAAAAACATCCCGGCCCTGAAGATTTGTCAATACGCCGGCCAAGTCTCCCGCCCTTTCCAATACAGGTCCGGATGATTGTTTCAGGCTTACGCTTAATTCCTTGGATATTATGTTTGCCAAGGTCGTTTTGCCAAGTCCCGGCGGGCCAAACAGTAATACATGATCCAGTGATTCCTTGCGTTTATTAGCTGCTTCGATGTATAACCTTAAATTATCAACTACTTCCTGCTGGCCAATGAATTCATCGAATTTTTCGGGGCGCAGTGATTTCTCAACAATGATATCTTCTTCTAGGGGGGTGGGGTCAGTAATGTGTATTTCAGTCATAAAATGCAGTTATTGAACGTAAAACATCCTTTTCAAGCCCCGAAAGATACTAAAATGAGATGGGGGTCGTCAAATTTTTGAGTTCTATACAGGTATACCCCCACGGATCATGTCCAGCCGCCGGTCCCGATCGGCAGCAAATTTGGTAATTCCTGCCCATAGCCAGCGTGGGGATAAATGCGCCTCATCTACAATCTCATCTAAAGAACCGCCTGTGCGCCAGCGGTCATCCCAGTCCGGGGATAATGAATAATCTTCTACGATCCTGTTCGCCATCCATTTATGCATGAGCCGTCTTCCGCCATTGGTAATAATCATAGCATTATGCCATTCATCCGGCGCAATGATGGCATTGCGGTATGTTTCACTTTGCTGCTGAAACAGCACCCAGGAGATAGCAGCTACAATCTTTACATTAGGTCCTTCTTCAATAATTCTAGGCAGTAATTCCACAACAGAATTTGTGGAACTGGTGCCGCGTACAATTACCACACCTTCTTTGGGTTTATCCTGGACAAAATCTTTTATTATGTATGCACCCTTGGCTGCGTCCAAGTGTGGTGCCATTCCCAATGCTTTTCTATCAGGAATTGTTATTGGAGGACGAGTCAAGTGTAGACCAATGATGGGAATATCTGTGTTGAACGCCGCTGCTAAAACAGGGGCAACCTCATTGTGTTCCCAGGGGTGGATGTTGACTATATGCCCATCTGGGAACAGTTGTGTTACTCCCGGAGCAAAAATGCCAAAATGGGTACGGCTGTCCTCGGCAGTTTCGGGACCAGTATGGCCCGCTACCCAAATAAGTTTCCCTACTTTTAGATCTGAATCCTGGGCAATCTGGCTGAATAAACGGATGGGGCCATACTTTAGATAGCTGAATGAACCATAGGTGCTCATGGCACCATAAAAACCATTGAAATTTTTATATGTATCCTCGCTGAAGTTCACCGTGGCCAGTCCCGCCATCATACCGGCATTAGTAAATTCAGTAATGCCCTGAGGCATGAGGGGGCTGTCCAGGTTCGAAATTTTATCATAAAACCCATGATTCTCCTGACCATCCCATCCTTTCGCAAATCCAGAAATATTTGTCGAATCTGCCAAATCTGCACTCATAGCAATAACCAAGGGGCGTCCATATTCTTTTTCAGCAATCGAATTGATATAACTGGCATACTTGGAAAAACCTATCCTGTTTGGCGCTTTTTCTCCCGGTTTAACAAACAATTCATTGGGTAGAGTATTAATATTAAAAATATTCTTATCCTCAGCTGGGTTTTTAGAGTTCAAACGGCAGTTTGCCATTTTACTGGGGACAGAATCACCGATTTCAATCAATGTATCTGCCAAGTAATCCACTAAGCCCTGATTGTCCCTTAAAACAGAGAAAACAGTGTTATAAAAGGACTTGGCCTGTTCCACTTGTTCAGCCCAGGTGTTTGGAGCTTCTTCTCCAAAGTTATCAAACTGAACATCATATTTTTCAGTGAATTCACTTTTTGTCTTCCAGAATAATTCTGAATTACGCTTATGGGCCGATCCATGGCTGGCGTTGTCAAATTTATGGTAACCGCGACCTTTGCGCATTTTTGCATAAAGCACTTTAGGGTGATCAGGTTTAGCGTTTTCCACCAGTAATCTATAATACGCTGTTGTTAATGACTCCCAATCTTCGCCATCCATGGTTCCTTCCACGTGCCAGCCGTGGGAGCCGAACCAATCTTCAGGTGTGCCGTACACAATGGAACTGAAGGGTCTGGCATCGATACCGTAATCGTTCCAATCCATAAAATAAACCAAGTTTCCTAAACCCAATCCCCAAGCAGAATTAATGGTTTCGTGTGACGCTCCGGTGGTTAATCCGCCTTCTCCTTCAAAAGCAAATACTTTTATTTCCGGGACCTTGGCCAGTTTTAGCGCCAAGGCTTCTCCCGCAGCTGGAGGCGAACCATGTCCGCTGGGACCCGTGTTAAATTTGAAGAATAATGTTTTTCCCTCCATTTCCGCATGCCCTGGCAGCCCACCATTGCGGCGCAACATTAACAGGTCTTCCCAAACAAGCTGGAATTCATCTCCTTTGAAATGACAATAACGACTATCACCAGTTTGACTAAACTTGATACGCAGAGCTTCGTTCAAAACAGCCAGTGTTGCATATACTACTGGATTTGCATGTCCGGCTACCAACACAAAGCGGTCCGCAAAGCGTTTTCCTGCTTCACGGATATCCCAGCGCATAGCCCCGGACAATAGTGTGGCGATCATACCATGTACCTTGGAGCGAGAACCGCCAGGGTGTCCGCTCTGACGGAGGTTAAGCATTATGTCGATGCACTGGTCAATAAGGTCTTTTGTGACTTCCCAGTGATGAAATACGTTTTTTAATTCTTGTGGACTTTTCATTTTCTGGTCATTTTCCCATTTTTTTGACCGTTCAATGTTGTTTTTAAGAACGCTCCTGTATACGATTTTTTCTGTTTACTCAATTCTTCAGGCGTTCCCGCAAAAACAAGTTCACCGCCATCGTCACCACCTTCCGGTCCCAAATCCACCACCCAGTCCGCCGATTTGATTACATCAAGATTATGTTCAATTACAATAACAGTATTTCCTTTTTCCACTAATCGCTGGAGTACAGCTAATAACATTTTCACATCTTCGAAATGGAGGCCTGTTGTAGGTTCGTCCAATATGTATAGTGTGCGGTATTTGCTGACCCTGGAAAGTTCCGTTGCCAGTTTAACTCGCTGGGCCTCGCCTCCTGATAAGGTAGTCGCTTGCTGGCCCAGGCGGATATACCCCAATCCTACTTCAAACAGGGTGGTTAATTTTTTCTTAATAGAGGGAATATTTTCAAAAAAGGTAAGTGCTTCTTCCACGGACAGGCTCAATACATCAGCAATTGTTTTACCCTTATACATTATTTCCAACGTTTCTCTGTTATAACGGGCACCTTTGCACACTTCACAGGTTACATATACATCCGGCAGAAAATTCATTTCTATCTTAATAATACCATCACCTTCGCAAGATTCACAACGTCCGCCTTTAACGTTAAAGGAAAACCGGCCCGGTTTATATCCCCGAATTTTTGATTCGGGCAATTGAGCAAAAAGATCGCGTATAAATGTGAATACACCTGTATAGGTAGCCGGGTTGGAGCGGGGAGTGCGGCCGATAGGCTTTTGATCAATTTCTACCACTTTGTCCAAATATTCAAGTCCTTGCACTGAATCATAAGGCAATGGATAGGCGCGAGCGTTGTTCAATTCTTTGTGTAAAATGGGGAAGATTGTTTCATTCACCAATGTGCTCTTACCACTACCGGAAACACCCGTAACCACCACTAGTTTACCCAAGGGAAAAGATATATCCAGCTTTTTCAGATTATTTCCCCTGGCACCATTTAATGATAAAACTTTACCATTACCATTACGCCGATTATGAGGGACGGGAATGAACAGACGTCCAGATAAATACGAGCCGGTTATGGAATCTTTGCATTTCAATAATTGTTTAGGAGGACCGGAATAAATTACCTCGCCGCCGTGTTCACCAGCCCCGGGACCAAGATCCACGATCTGGTCTGCAGATTCCATGGTTTCCTGATCATGCTCCACTACCAATATGGTGTTTCCCAAATTGCGTAACGTTTGCAGAGTGTCCAGTAAACGAGCATTATCCCGAGGGTGGAGACCAATAGACGGTTCATCCAATATATACAACACACCCACAAGTTGGGAACCGATCTGGGTGGCCAGCCGAATGCGCTGCGCCTCACCGCCAGAAAGTGTAGTAGCAGAACGATCCAGGGTCAAGTAATTCAAGCCGACATTAACCAGGAACCCCAGCCTGCTTTTAACTTCCTTTAATATTTGTTCTGCAATTTGTGATTCTGTATCCGTAAGCTGAATATTTTCAAAAAAGTGCATTGCTTCCTTGATGGACATTGATGAAATATCTCCAAGGCTTTTTTCATTGATATAAACTGAACGGCTTTCCAGTCTCAGCCTGGCGCCATTACATTCCGGGCAGGGGCGCATACTCATGAATTGTTCAATCCAATCGCGAATATGACCGGATTTTGTTTGTTTATAACGGCGCATAAGGTTAGGAATTGCACCTTCCCAGCCACCTTCATAGGTACCGGTCCAACGTTGCGACGAATAAGTCATTTTCATTTTTTTAGAACCGGTTCCATATAGAAGCATTTCCCTGATTTTTTTGTCCAGTTTCATCCATGGCGTAGTAAACCTGAAATCATAGTAACGCGCCAAGCTTTTTAAAATACTTCCATACCAGTTACCCCGGGGCTGTTCACCTAGCGGCGCTACAGCTCCCTGGATTAAAGACTTGGTTTTATCAGGAACCACCAGTTCCGGGTTGATCTCCATATGGGAACCCAAACCGTCACAATGGGGACAAGCGCCATAAGGAGAGTTGAAAGAAAACATCCGCGGGGATAATTCTTCCAATGAAACTTCACAATGGGGACAGGCAAAATGTTCACTGAACAAGTGGTCTTTATCTGGCAATTCATGAATGATGACCAGTCCTGAACCGATTTTTAAAGCAAGTTCTATAGATTCTGTTAGACGTTCCTGGTAATCATCTTCAATGATCAAACGATCTACGACGACTTCTATGGTGTGTTTCTTGTTTTTCTCTAAATTGAATTTTTCATCAATACCGTAGACCTTTCTGTCAACTCTTACCCGCAGAAACCCTTCTTTCTTGATTTCCTTAAACACACCTTTGTGCTGCCCTTTACGGCCGCGAACCACAGGTGCCAATATGAATATTTTACTTCTTGCACTGAATTTGCATACTGTATCCACAATTTGCTGGACAGTTTGTTTTTGGATGGGCCGCCCACATACCCAGCAATGAGGTTTACCAATATGTGCGTAGAGCAGCCGAAAATAATCATGGATTTCTGTCACAGTGCCTACTGTGGATCTGGGATTCCGCGCGGATGCTTTCTGTTCAATGGAAATAGCCGGGGAAAGGCCTTCAATGGTATCCATGTCCGGTTTTTCCATGAGCCCAAGGAATTGCCGGGCATATGAAGAGAGGGACTCAACATAGCGGCGCTGGCCTTCTGCATAGATCGTGTCAAATGCCAAAGAGGATTTACCAGACCCGGACAGACCCGTGATCACCACTAATTTATTGCGCGGAATCTCAAGATCAATATTCTTGAGATTATGCTGACGGGCACCCTTTATAATGATTTTATTTGACTGCATTATACTCGTTTTTACTATTACTAAATGGCAGCCTAGAATTTACAACTTTTCCAGCCGTTTTCATAAAACCATTTGCTATAATCTTACTGGGATGCTGGTTAGTTGTACTTTGTAACTGGTGGCCCGTAAATGGTTTTCAGTAGTTGGTGATTTGTTTCCCATAAAACACTAAACTTATTACCAGCTACTACTAGCCACTTACAGTTTCCTGTAGGCTTGTTTCCATTTTTAAAACATAGTACATTTAATCAATGGCATCACTTAAAAACCAGATCATCATCTCTATGCCCCATATGCAGGATCCTTATTTTGGACGCTCCGTGGTTTTTATTTGCGAGCATAATGAAGATGGAGCCTTAGGTTTCATTGTTAACAAACCATTTGAAACACCAGAGCTCCAGGAGCTTTTTGCTGATTTTTTCTCTGAACAAGATAATATATTAAAACTGGTACCGGATGTTTTCTTTGGCGGGCCCGTCCTTGTAGAGCGGGGGATAGTACTTCATTCTGCTGAATATGAAACTGAAAGCGCCATGAAAATTGGGGATGAATTTTCATTAACCAGCAATAAAGCTATTATCCAGGATATCGCTGAAAATAAAGGCCCCAAACATTATAAACTCCTGCTGGGTCATGCTGGCTGGGCCCAGCACCAATTGGAGGCGGAAATTGAGAATGGCGACTGGCTCCTGCAGCAGACTAACCTTGATTTTATCTTTAATACAGAAGAAAAATTCATGTGGGATATGGCGGCAAAATCCTTTGGCATCGACCTGTCTGAATTTTCCGGTTTGGGCGGATCAGCCTGATACTTATTTAGTATAAATAGATATTCTCCTGCATTAATTTCCCGCCCGTGAAAAAATACATTCCACCTCTTGCTGTTATTACAGCCGCTTTCCTATGGAGCCTAGATGGCCTGCTTCGCCAGCAGTTGTACAGCGTATCATCTTTTTTGATTATTACCCTAGAGCATGCTTTAGGCGCTGTTCTTTTTCTGCCATTTCTTATCAAAGGCTGGCAAGAGATTAAAACACTGAACCAGCGCGGCTGGGGGTCTGTGCTGTGGATCAGCATATGCGGGGGCATATTAGGCACATTTTTTTACACCAAAGCATTAAGCTATGTTAACTATATTGATCTTTCAGTGGTGGTTTTACTGCAAAAATTTCAACCAATTTTTGCTATTATTCTCGCTGCTGTCATACTAAAGGAAAAACTCACACAACGCTTTTTAGTGCTGGCGGCAACAGCTTTTATAGGCGGGTACCTAGTGACGTTTGGAGTGACACCCATGGCTGCCTGGGACGATAAAACAATGATTGCTTCCTTGCTGGCGTTATTGGCAGCGTTCAGCTGGGGTAGTTCTACTGTCCTGGGTAAACATGCCTTAAATAAATTGCCTTTCCAAGTGGTGACAGCGCTTAGGCTGACCATTACAGCATTATTAGCCGGGGTCGTATTAATCGGTATGCAGGATATGGCTGAAGTGGTTGTATTAAACGCTTCTCAATGGACAGCTTTGGGAACGATTGTAGTATCTACCGGTGCAGTGGCTTTATTCATCTATTATTACGGGCTCAATCATTTACCCGCTTCACACACAACCATTTATGAATTATTCTGGCCGTTATCGGCAATTTGCTTCGACTGGTTTATCCGTGGACGGGCCATGTCCCCAGCGCAGTCAGCAGGCGCAATCATCCTGCTGGCAGCAATCGTATTGTTGACACAGGAACGGCAAAACGCCGATGGTTGAACTGACCAAAAAAAATCTTTCCCGCAATTTATACCTTAACTGTATTCATGAATTCAGCTGGGGCTTTGGTATTGCGTTTCATACCACCTATGCTGTTATTCCCCTATTCTTAAAAAAGCTGGGGGCTCCGGATGCTGTAATCATTTCTGTTGCCGGGCTGTTCAGTATATTGATTGCCTTCCCCATGTTGTTTTCTGCTATCTTGGGACGCAATATTCGCAATATTAAAAAAGCAGTAATGGTCTCCCATGGTCTTGTTTTACCGCCCATTTTCATTGCCGGGTTTTTATTTGCTTTCCTAGGTCCTACAGGCCCCCATGCCTGGGTTTATTATTATGCGTGTTTTGTTTTATACTGTTTAGCTCTGGGGTTTATCATTCCCATTTGGGCGGATTTTCTCGCCCATATTTTTCCAAGGGAAACACGTGGGCATTACCTGGGCATCTCTTTTGCGTTTAACAGTGTTGGGGGTTTTGCCGGCGGTATTATTGTTAAAATACTCTTAAACGGCACGTTGCCTTTTCCAACTGATTTTGGCTGGGGTTTTATCATTATGGGTATTTCGTTGGGGTTAGGGATCCTTGCTTACTTTTTCTATAATGTTGATAACAAATCAGACAAGACACCTCATAAATCAATTGCTGATTTCTGGCGTGATACAAAAAGTATTATTCAAACACACCTGAATTTCAGACGTTATTTATTTAGCAGAATTTTTATTACGGCACATTTTCCTGCCATGAGTCTCTACGCTGTCTACACCCAAGGCTTGTTTGGATTTAATATAAGTGAAGCCGGTGTGTTTACTGTCCTGCAAGTGCTTACTTTTGGGTTGGGCAGTGTGGCCTCAGGGAAAATCGGGGATCGATGGGGGCACAAAACTGCTATTATACTTTCATTCAGCTGTTACTTGCTGGCTATTGTTTGCACAGTGTTTGCCGTATCCATGATTCATGTATATGCTATATTTCTTGCTTTAGGATTAGGGCACGGAGGATTTATGCCCTCTGCGATGAACATGGTATACGAATTTGCTGAATCCCGGGACAGTAAAACATACATGGCGCTTATTGATACATTTCTTGCCCCATTTGTTTTACTCATGATAATCGGTGCAAGCATCCTGGATCCGATCATTGGTACACGCAACCTGTTTATCCTGTTAGGTGCACTCATTGTTATTGGGCTGCTGCAATTGATCTTTTGGGTAAAGGAACCACGGCTTCATCCACACAAAGCAGCTGGTTAATCGCTCACCTATCACGAATAACTAACTTTTTACTTGTTTTACTGACGGTACGCCATGAAATTCCATACCGGTATCCGAGGATGATTAACCACCAAAAATTCATACTGTTCGCGCTTTTTGCCGCCCTGTCAATTTCTGGCTGCAAGGATGATCCAAAACGCCATTTACAACTAGCGCAATGGTATTCCCAAAAGGGGCTTGTAGATGAAGCTATCCTGGAATACCGGGAGGTTACCCGCCTGTTACCTACAGACGTAAAAACATTGAGCCGTGAAGATTATGCATTATTGGCCAAAGCTCATTACAGCTTGGCGCTTATGTATACAAAAAAAGATTGGTGGGATTATGCACTGAAAGAAGCGGAAACATGCTTCGAACTTCTACCTACGCGGGAACATTATGATATGGTTACTCTGCTTCGAAAGCGCATAAACTTTCAGAGCGCTGAATCCTAAATTTTACTCTTTAGTTAAAAAGTCCCCGAGCGGCTTTCTCCGCCGTCACAGTATATAATAGAGCAATTTATAAAATCGGCTTCAGGCTGAAGTAAAAGGGAAATGGTGTTGGCCACATCTTCAGGAGTTGTAGTGCGGCGCATAGGGTTGCGTTTTTTGGTATTTTCCACCCACAATTCCCAGTTATCCGTGATCTTGGTAAGTGCCCGTGTAGGCGTAACGCCAGCTTGAACAGCATTTGCTGTAATTCCAAATTGGCCCAGCTCCCAGCCGATCTGGCGTATGATCGCTTCCATAGCCACTTTGGCAACACTCACAGGTCCATATCCTTCCATGGCAACATAATTGCCTTCACTGGTTAGTCCCAATATTCTAGAACCTTTGCCCAATAATCCCGCTTCATATAATTTTTGTGTCCAGTACAAAAGAGAATTCCCCATAACGTGAACTGTCATATCCATTTGTTTCTGATTGACAGGTTTATCTCCAAAAAAGTTGGTAGTGGTGCCAAAAGCAATTGAGTGCAACAGCAGTTTTAATGGTGCCCCACCTGTGATTTCACTGATCTGAGGGATATATTTATCCATGGTTTCCACAGCTGCCGCGTTTGTATTAAAATAATGACAATCGCCGCCTGTTGTTTCATTTACTTCAGCGATGGTCTCTTCGGCAATTTTTTTGGCTTCACCCCTGTCAAAATGAAAAGCAATAACACCGTATCCATCTTTCGCCAGGCGTTTTGCAGTGGCAGCGCCATGGCCCGTTGAACCACCTAATAATAGTACCCATTCAGACATATTTTGCTCCGATAATTAAGGTTTGAATTTAGGGAAGACAATGACCACAGCAAACCATGAACACAAAAGAATAATGAGTGAACGATCATTCAGTCTTAAATTCTTGGCTCATAAAGGGATTAAAAATGGACAAAAAGTTTTCATTTTCAAAACAGGATCTATTGGATATAGGATCTGGGAAAATCTTTGGCAAGGCCAATGGTAAATTGCCAACACCCCCGATGCTTATGGTCGATCGTATACTAAAAATCTCTGATGATGGCGGAAAATACGGGAATGGCTACATCAAAGCAGAATTGGATATTGCTCCGGAAAATTGGTTCTTTGATTGTCATTTCAAGAATGACCCTGTCATGCCGGGCTGCTTGGGCCTGGACGGCTTTTGGCAACTGGTGGGGTTTTTCCTTTCCTGGGCTGGTGGTAATGGCCGAGGGAGAGCGTTAGGTGTAAAAGAGTTAAAATTTAAGGGACAGGTGAGGCCCTATCATGATAAGATCATTTACGAGATCGACATTCGAAAATTCATTACCAAACCTACCTTCATGGCTTGGGGGGATGCGGTGCTTAAAGTAAAAGATAAAACCATCTATTTCGCAAAAGACCTGCAGGTAGGCTTATTTGAAAAACTGGTGTGGGATACAGGAATGGATCCCGCCCTTGATCCGTTTTAAAATCACAGTAATATAAATTATACATGGCATTACGCTGCGGCATAGTCGGGCTGCCCAATGTGGGCAAGTCTACCATTTTTAACGCACTAACAGCTTCATCTATCCCGGCGGATAATTACCCGTTTTGCACCATTGATCCCCACGTGGGTATTGTGGAGCTTCCAGATCCCCGATTGAAAAATCTGGCGCCCATATTCAACCCCGAAAAGGTTACTCCCGCCACTGTGGAATTCACCGATATTGCCGGTCTGGTTCGAGGCGCAAGTAAGGGGGAAGGATTAGGAAATCAATTCCTAGGGCAAATACGCCAAGTGACGGCTATTATCCACGTTGTACGGTGTTTTGATGATGAAGATGTAACACATGTTGAAGGCGGTGTAGACCCGGTGCGGGATGCAGAACTTATTGAAACAGAGCTGTTACTGGCAGACCTGGAAACGCTGGAAAAAAGAGTATTCAAAACTGAAAAAGCGGCCAAGTCAGGTGGGAAAAAAGAAAAAAAAGAACTGGATGTGATCCAGCGGTTGTTGAACCACTGCAACGAAGGGCATCGGGCCAGGACATTCCAGGCTAATGAAGAAGAAACAGCTATTATTCGCTCTCTCCATCTACTGACTAGAAAACCCATTTTATATGTGGCCAACGTGGATGAAACAGAGATCACCCATGAGCAACGCGGTCACTTGGAAGAACAATTAGTTTGTTTTGCTGAAAAAGAAGGAAACATGGCGATTCGCCTGTGCGGTAAGCTGGAGCAGGAGATTGCTGTTTTGCCCGATGATGAAAAAGCCATTTTCTTGGAAGAGTATAACCTCCCCGAACCGGGACTAAACAAACTCATTCACGCTGGCTTCAGACTGTTGGAACTGGAAACTTTCTTTACCGGCGGAGACAGGGAAGTTCGGGCTTGGACCATTAAACAAGGGACCACTGCTCCGGAAGCAGCGGGGGAAATACATACGGACTTTCAGCGGGGCTTTATCAAAGCCGAGGTCATCAAGTACAAAGACCTGGTGCGGCTAGGCACAGAAAAAGCGGTTAAGGATGCTGGCTTGGCCAAACTTCAGGGGAAGGATTACCTGGTAGAAGATGGTGATTGTATATATTTTCATTTCAATGTGTAAAAAATGATTGGATAATTGAATGCATGAATGATTGTTATTATACTTCGTGCCTTATTTCAACAGGCAATTAACCAATCAACCCAATGTTTTTCTTCATGATCACATCCTACGTCTTGGTCGCCTTGTCTGGAGTAGGACTCCTTTTTGTAGGGGCCAACCACTATTTCAATTTTTGGCCTACCAGCCATATTACTTTGGACCTGTTGGTAAGTATCATATTCATTGCCGCCCAGACTTTGGTCATGTTCTTCTTCGTAGGGACTGGAGTTAATATAAAAGAATACACTCTGTCTCATCCCGAGATAGGAGATAAGTTTTATAAAGGTGTTTTGGGAATCAAACGCAAACTATATCCATCCACTATGATGGTAACGATTTTATTTATGACTGCGGTCATATTGGACGGGGCATTTTATTTAGGGAAGGTTAGCGAATGGTGGTTTTACATTTTTTATGTATTCACACTCTATTATTATATCAAAGCTACCCTTACCCAACACAAGGCCTTCATCGGCAGTACCAATATTGTATTGGCCATGACTGGAGTAGTAAGAAAATAAAAAAGGGCAAAAAACTGCCCTTTTAAAATAGTGTTTAATTAGCAGTAGTCAGTCTTCTTCGTCCTCCTCATAGACATATTCGTATTCATCATCCTCATTGAAGTAATAGGGGTATGAATAGTCGTATTCTTCATATTCATCATACTCATCATCGTCATCTGCTTCATCTTCTTTTTCCTGTTTTACTACAATAACTCGAGGGTCTTCTTCTCCCAGGAGAGCCCGATCCACCAATTCTTGTTCCCTGGCTGTGAGCTTCTGGCCATCCAGAGACAATTTCTGGCGGTATAATACACCGCTTAAGGTTCCAAAAAATAGGACCACAAGGGCCATAACTGACCCTTCGGCCTTGAATTCAATTCCACCCCACATGTTCTGCTCCCAGCCAAAGTTCATGAAAACCGCCAACGACAGTAATACACCAAACAGAATAATGAAATTCCCCATGATGTCCGGAGCAGCAGTATCCATTACAGCAAAGTAGAGGAGCCAGATCAGTACACCGGCGACTGCAAAAAAGATACCCAGCACATAATTTTCTGCTAATACAGAAAGGACAAACCCTACTATGGCGCCAAGGGGGATGATAAATCCTATTCCGGATCTGACGTCAGAGGCCATATTAAATAGTGTATTTTACTTGGTTCATGTTAATTGACTTACCTCGAATGTAGACGAAAATTGGTCGTTTTCTAAAGGAAATGCAAGAAAATTCCTTTATCCTCATTTTAGGGAACACTTATAACATTATAGTGTAGAAGTGTAATTTCCCGACCTTATTATGAACGAACCGTTTCCCAAGATCGGTGTCATAGGCGTAGGCCATTTGGGTCGGCATCACGTCAAACATCTCGTAAATCATACCCATGCTAACTTTATTGGTATCACCGATATTGATATTGACCGCACCAGAGAAATAGCAGAAGAATTTGATTGTGCGAGTTACGGTTCTTTGGAATCATTATTGGATGAAGTCGATGCAGTGTCTATTGTGACCCCGACACGGACCCATGCTGATGTTGCAGAGCAGTGCATTGCCGCGGGGAAACATGTCTTTATTGAAAAACCCATAACCAAAACTGTGGCAGAAGCAGATCAATTATTACAACAGGCGGCTGAACAAAATATAGTGATTCAGGTGGGGCACATTGAACGCTTGAACCCAGCCCTCTTGGCCCTGAAGGAATTTGACCTGAATCCAAAATTTATTGAGGTTCAGCGGCTGGCACCATATACTATACGCGGGACGGATGTACCTGTCGTCCTAGACCTTATGATTCATGATATTGATATCATTCTATCTCTGGTGGACTCTCCCGTGAAAAATATTAGAGCCAGCGGTGTATCTCTGCTTTCTGATTCTGTAGATATTGCCAACGCCCGCCTGCGCTTTGAAAATGGCACGGTAGCAAATATTACCTCCAGTCGTATCGCACGAAATAAAGTGCGCAAGATAAAAGTCTTCCAAAAAGAAATGTACGCCACCATCGATCTGCTGTTGGGATTAACAGAAGTTTACCGCGTATTGGATGAAGAACAGGATGACCCCAATGCCATCCAATCGGCAGCGCTGGATGCATATGGCAATCATAAAAAGATCGTTTATGAAAAACCGGATGTCAATCAATTCGATGCGCTGGAGATGGAGCTCACCAATTTCATTGCGTCTGTCAAAGGAAAATCGTCACCCATTGTGGATGGCCGGGCCGGGCGAGATGCTCTGGATGTGGCGACCAAAATACATGATATGATCCTGGAAGATATTCATTAATGGATATTCGAAATTTCTTTTTTAAGAACCGTAGCTATACACCGGTTCCCTTGGCGCTGTTGATCATTTATTTCTCTACGCCAGCATTGCCTTACTTATGGTATGGATTGGGATGTTTGATCATTGGAGAAAGTATTCGCTTCTGGGCGGTGAGTTATGCCGGCGGCATCACTCGAACCACCAAAGTCGGAGCGCCAAAACTATGCTCATCTGGACCATTTGTCCATGTGCGCAACCCTTTATACATCGGAAATCTATTTCTTTTTTCAGGTATGGTGCTGACCGCTGGCGCACCAAATGTATGGGTCATGCTTGGGATCACATGGATCTTCTTTCTGACCCAATATGCGCTGATCATTTCGCTGGAGGAGGAAACGCTCGTGAATCTTTTTGGAGATGATTATTCCACATACCAAAAGAATGTTCCTCGGCTATTTCCTCGGCTATCTCCATGGAAAAGTGATGACGACCGCACACCAATGACATTCATGAAAACACTGAAAACAGAAAAACGTACCCTTCAGAATATTGTTTTTATTTTACTATTAGTGGTGATCCGTCAGCAATTTGTCTGATCCTCGCTCATTTCAGTGATCATTTGTAACATCACCCCATGACTTCAAACCAAAACCCTCTATTTTTCCTCGTTGCCGGGGAAGAATCCGGTGATATTCACGGGGCAAAACTCATGGAACAGATTTCTGTTCAATGCCCGGAGGCTTCTTTTATGGGCCACGGTGGAGACAAGATGAAAGCCGCTGGATTGGATATCATTGAACATGTAGACGACCTGGCAATGATGGGCTTTACGGAGGTTATTAAACACCTGCCCTACATGCTGAACGTCATGGGCCAGACCTTGGGCAAGATCAGAGAAGCCCGACCAAACCGGCTCATCCTTATTGATTATCCAGGATTCAATTTGCGGTTGGCGAAAAACATTCATCCTTTAGGAATTCCCATTACTTATTTTATTCTTCCACAGGTTTGGGCATGGAAGGAAAAACGGGTCAAAACCATTCGACGTTGTGTAGACCAAGCATTGTGTATTTTTCCCTTTGAACAACAATGGTTCGAGGAGCATGGAATAAATGCACATTTTGTTGGGCATCCATTCACAGATCTGCAGACTCCATCCATGTCCCGAGATGATTTTTTTCGAGAACATGGGTTGAGGTCAGATAAACCTGTCCTGGTCCTTTTCCCAGGGAGCCGCCAGCAGGAAGTCGATAATCACTTACCGATCTTTGAACAATCTGTTTCTTTGCTTGACAATGATCTGCAAGTGATCGTGGGAAAAGCACCCCAAGTGGATCTGGGTAATATTCCAGTTCATTGGGCAGTGGAAGAAAGTGATACCCGCTTATGCCTTGAATACGGAACGGCTGTCCTTACGTCCTCTGGAACAGCCACACTCCAATCTGCCGTGCATGATATACCGGCGGTGGTAAGTTATAAAATGTCTGGAGGAAGTTGGTGGCTCGCAAAACATTTGACCAACGTCCCTTTCGCTGCCATGAGCAATCTCATTGTAGGTAAAAGGGTGGTTCCAGAATTTTTGCAAAAGGACATGACCCCGGCTAATCTTGCCGATGCTGTTCAACCCTTATTGAACGATTCTCCGGAAAGAAAAAACATGCTTCGTGGCTATGAAAAGATACGACGGACATTGGGAATTCCCGGTGCCTACGAACGAGCCGCAGAAACTATCTTAACGCGGATAAAAATATGAAGAAAAAGATTTTATTTTTTCTGGGGGTAGTTTTTGGGAAATGGATCTTGAAATTCTTGTATGGAACCAGTCGCTGGCATATTGAAGGCGATGGGCAAATTGAAAAATTGAGAGCAGAAGGACGCTCTATCATTTTTGCCATTTGGCATGGAAATCTATTACCCGGATATATGTATGTGGCGGATAAACAGCCCTATGGTGTGGCGGGAAAACACGGGGATGCAGAAATCATTTCACGAATTGCTATAAAATTAGGTTATATACCCATTCGGGGATCAAGTTCGGATGGCGGTCGAGAAGCCTATATGAAAATTGTAAATGTATTAAATAAAAAAGGTTCGCTTGTGTTTATTACGCCCGATGGACCAAAAGGTCCGGCCAAAGAACTAAAACCTGGGACAATAAAAGCTGCTATGCGTACGGGTGCAGCTATTTTACCAGTTGGAAGCGCTACCTCAAAACATTGGAAACCAACCAATTGGGATACGTTTTATGTGGTAAAACCCTTTGGACAAATTCATCTTTTGATCGGCGACCCCATGACATTTTCTGAAAATGATAATTTTAATGAATGCTCTTCAAAATTAAAGTTAGAGTTGGACAGGTTGGAGCAGGAGGCCATGAAACGTGCAGGAATTTGATATCCATTCGCTGAAAAAATATCGTTTTCTGCTATGGCCATTAGGGTTCTTTTATTGGCTGCTTATCTTTTGGCGGAATTTCTTTTATAACATCGGTTTCTTTGTTTCCCGAAAATTGCCTTGTAAGGTCATCAGTGTGGGTAATCTATCTGTAGGTGGTACAGGAAAAACACCTTTTGTCATTTTATTAGCAAACATTTTAGCGGAACAGGGAAAGTCAGTTGCAATATTAAGCCGGGGGTATAAAAGACAATCCAAAGGAACCCTGGTAGTCAGTAACGGAAATGAAATAAAAACATCATTGGACGAGGGTGGCGATGAGCCTTTTATGATAGCTAATAAATTGGGGAAAGTACCGGTGGTGGTGGATGAGAACCGCTATCGTGGTGGGCAATTCATTTGCAATGAATTCAATCCGGACATTATTATTATGGATGATGCCTTTCAGCATCGCCGTGTATTTCGGGATGTGGATATTGTACTGATGAACAGCAATAATCATAATCCCCGTCTTCTGCCTTATGGCCTACTCCGGGAACCGCTGGGAAATGTAAAACGGGCGGATATAACGATCTTTACGAAAACAAACCTGACACCTCCAAAGGAATCACTGATCCAAACCGTATCTAAAAAATGTTCACTTACATTCATGTCAGAATTGGTACCAGCAAGTGATCTGATCGGAATGGATGGGACCACTAAACCAATAGAAGATATCAATCAGCCTGCGGTGGCGGTATCGGGAGTTGGGGATCCAGACAGTTTTGAAGTAATACTGGATGAAACCGGGATGGATTATGTTCACCATTTTCGTCATGATGACCATGCTGAATATTCAGACACAGACTTGGAAGTGATCAGGGAAGTCTTCTTATCTGCAGAAGCAACGGCTATCATTACAACAGAAAAAGACTTGGCTAAACTGGAAGGATTAAATGATCTACCAGTTTTTGCTATAAAAGTTGATATTGGATTATCAGAAAAAGATCAGGCTGATTTATTATACTTAATTAACTGACCTTATTTAAAACTGGGCAACGCCCCAGGCGAACATGACGCCCACAAAAGTGAGCATGAGAGGCCAGCCTGTGTTAACAAATCGGCGGGCATCGGGGTTCTCAAATACATGGATCTGGAATTGATGACTTGTGGTGGCTCCCCGTTCATCAATGGCAGTAATGATCACATCGTGAGGCCCTCGTTGATTGTTCCGAGGTCTCCATTTGAAAAGTCCGGTCTTTTTATTGAATGATGCATATTTAGGCAAACGTATGGAGCGGAAAGAAACCTTGTCGTTATTCAAATCTTCCGCAATAATCTTATACCGATACTCATATCCCGTCAATCCTACTGGTTTGGGCTTGGAAACCACAGACGGAGGTATGTTGACAAAGACCTTTCCGCGCTGAGTGTCTTCATGATAACCGTCAGACACCTTGACTTCAAATTCGTGCTTGTTCACCTGGGATGCTTTAGGGATCCAGACCAGTTTTCCAGTATTGGACATCTGCATTCCCTGGGGACCTTTGACCAATTCATAATGGAGCTCTGCGTCTGAATTCTTATCCTCCACTTGTACTTGGTATTTATACATTTCTTCCACCAAGGCCGCTTTCGGCGCTTGGGACACGATGGTTGCTGGATGGTTCACATAGAGATCAAATGACTGTTCATCTTTGGTATATCCGTCAGACACCACTAGTTTTATGGGATAGGTATCGTACTGATCTTTACCCGGGGTCCACAACAGTGTTCCTGTAAACTCGTCTACTTCCATACCGTCCGGGAATTCTTCTAATGTATAGCGAATGGTGCTTCTTCGTTCTACAATAACTTTTGGAGGCTTCCCTTTTGATCCTTGGAAAAATTCCCATAGAGCATCTTTAACACTTACGGACCGATCATCTTTTTCTTCGATGATGATAATCAGCCGATCGTCCTCCCAAAAAATAGAGTGCACATAACGCTTCAAATTCAGACGGCTGAATTCTTCAGAATCCATTTCACCCTGTCCCGTTTGATATACCACTTCAGTCGCGTTCCAATCGCCAATATAGCGATCCACGTTTTCCCGGTAGACGTCGTCGGCGATATTCACGGCATAGATGCGTATCATTTCTATGTCCTCGATTTTTACAAGGTGTGCATAGGGCAGGAGTGTTCCCTTGTTCAGATCGGTGGTCATGATCTTGTACTTATACTGCTGACCTACCGTGGCTTTCATAACAGGAATGGATACGAGCTTTATGGGTGCATTGATAAAAAAATTAGCTTCTACCGTCCTGACATCCATGCCATCGTCAATCTCGATCTTTAAAAGACCAAAGTCCATTTCATCACGGGTAGGTTCCCATCGCAAACGACCGGTGAATGGATCCATGCGCATTCCTTCCGGCATTTCAACAGCGGTAAAAGTAAGTTCAGCATTCACATTTGGATCATTAACCTCAAGCTGAAAATCCCATGCATAGCCCAAATTTACTTTGTTCATCGGTGGTGGAGCTTCGTCGATCACTGGTGGATGGTTCACGTATAAGGTTACTTCCTGTGTGTCAGCTGCTACACCATGGTTCACCGCCACAGCAAAATTCTGGGAATCTATCTGTGCTACGGCAGGTGTCCATTCAATATTTCCTGTTTCTGAAATGGACATCCCTTCCGGGTGATAGAGCATTTTATATTTCAATTCCTGTTCCAGATCGGGCCGCCATACGCCTACTTGATATTTAAACAGTTCATTCACTCGAATGATAGAGTCCGGTTCAGATAATATCTTCACCCCGGCTCTAGCAAATAGTTTGAATTCTTGGGCGGCTCTGTCAAACCCATCTGAGGCTACCAGTCGTACGTTATAAATATTCACATGACTGCTGTCCGTCTGCCAATACAATGCGCCGCTGGAATCCATTTCCATTCCATCGGGAGCAGCTTCCAAAAGGAATTGGATCTTGGCATCAGTATTGAGGTCATTTACCACTGGAGAATATGTAAATAATGATTTTGCAACAAATTCTGTTTCTTCAGGATCGGAAATGAATTCGGGTGTGTCATTCACGTAGATCCACAGCCGCTCATCATATCCTTCCAGGTGTGGAATAACCTTATAGGTCAACAGAGAATCTTCCTCTTCCGATTCCAACTCCACGTCTTCGCCTACTTTCATTTCCACATGATAGGCCAGTTTATAGGCTCCAAGCTGTGTACCGTTAGGAACCCACTGAATGGAACGTGTTTCATAATGGAAGAACATTCCTTTAGGCGGTGGTAATAACCACCTGAAACTGTAGAACTGGTTGGCTTCATCTTCAGGAATAGAATAGACAAATAATTGATCGATCGGTAAAACGTGCCTTGGCAATACGCCTTTGGGCAAAGGTTGTCCTAATGATTTCATAGGTTTGGCGCCCAATGAAATGGGTCCTGCACCACGACCTGCTATCTCCGGGAATATTTTTAATAGATCAACAGGTTCAGCCTGAGTATCTTGTACTGTTGGTTTATCAACCGGCGGAGGTAAACCAAGATCTGTGAGAAAAACAGACGTTTCATCCCCATCCCAGCCAGCTGCAATGGTCGTACCCATATACTGTCCGTTCGACACTATGGGGAGAGCTGAAAAGACCTGTATATCCACAGAATCGACTGTCAGCGTAAAATAACTTTCGGTTTTCTCTGCTGGTGTTTCTGCCCCGAAAGAGACTGTCATCATATTCATTTCACCTGACACAAGGAGAATATCTTTATACCCATCCTGGTCAAAATCAGAGGTTTGAATGTTTGATAATGGACCTGCTTCATTGGGAATATCATCTATAGCAACACCCGCATCAGATAATGTAAGACCGATCAAATGACCGCTTTGAAAGGGGGTAATTACATCCAAAAAACCATCTGCATCCCAATCAGTAACAGCAACAGAACGAGCAATAAATCCATTCATGCCAGGAATAGTTGTATGCGTAGCCGGTCCTTCTTTAAATGATCCATTTTTATTTTTAAACGGCTGTGCTTTAAGCACATTCCCTTCAGGGCTAAAACTGATAATATCATCTAACCCGTCTCTATTCCAGTCGACTACACCTGCATAAACAAATCCCGACCCAAAGCGCATGTTTTCTGGTTCCAGTCGACTGGTAACCATCAATTGTCCTTCATCATCCACATCCACAATAGCCAAACCTCTTACTGGACTTCCCAGCGATACCACTAATTCCTGGTCATCATCACCGTCCTGGTTAAACAATTCAAAATTATGACAGCGTAAAAATGTATTGCGTTCTGAAAGGTTCAAGGTACTGGCCGGCGATTCGCTGAATCCTTCACCATCCCAAGGATAGTAATACACAATGGGGTGTAGGATGCGCTCTTCGTTCTCATCCGTTAGATTCATAACCGTGATCAATTCAGGAGAGCCATTGCCATCCAAGTCACCAAGTTTCAAATTCACAAAATTACCCAATAAGCCGTCCGGGGCAGCCAACTCCCAATTGAGCTGTTGGTAGCCATCGCCATCTATTTCATAATAACGGATCATCGATACAGAGCGGCCATTCTCTTGTCCGATTTCTACTGTGGCGAATTCAATCAATCCGTCACCGTCCAAATCAAATGTACCTTCCATGTGTATGATTTGCAGATCTTTTCCAGACAGCATTGCCATCAACAAGATAAACTTGGAAATCATTCGCATCATAAACTATCAACCGCAACTGAATCAACTGCAACACTGTCAACACCCATGAATTCTAAAATTTTAAATTTCATTTCTTTTGCTCGTTTGGCGATATCTGCATCTGTATACATTTCCGAATTTATTCTATATGGATGAAATTCACCTGAAAACGTTATGGTTGTATTCACTGTTTTATTACCAATACTATCTACGACAATTTCTCCAGCAATATCCCACAATTCAATTGCTCGCATATAAATAGACAGGTTGTGACGATTATCCGCTAACGGTGTTCGAACAGAAATATAGGAATTATTTTTTGTTTTCTTCTCGTTTTCACTGTTATATATCAAAATGCTGTTTTCTGCTTCAGCCAGTCTCAACGATTCAGGAAAACCTTCAAATTGGTATGATGGATAATGGGATAACTTTGATTGCCAGTTAGACGGATCCAGGTCTTGGATCAACGAATCCACATGAGGTGATATACTGGCAGTGAATTCATTATTAGTTAAGTTATGGTTCAATGTTAAAACGGATATTTTATCCATGCTATCTGGTCTCGCAACATAGGAGAATTCAGCATTTTTATTCGTAATTACCTGCCCCAAATTTGCACTAATGTTATGAGAAACGGATGGATATTTAGGAAGTTTATGATCTTCAACCAACATATGAAAAGAAGGTACACCATTGAAAACAAAGCGGTCCTCTCCTTTTTCTTTTGGAGGTGTATGGACAAAAACCATATATGGTTCGTAGGGTGGCGGCGTGTAAATAATAGGCGGTTTTGTAGTATCTACAACAATAATAGCATAGGAGTGTTCAGCTTCTTCGATTACCGGCATAATGCGGTGGCGGTCTCCTAATGCATCTATATCAGAGACTAGTTCTTCTTTCAACCGCTGCTCAGCATAAAATTTAAATTCATGTACACCTATATCCTCTCTCTTCGGGATCCAGTTTATATAACCCGAGGTAGGATCAAAGTAAGCTCTTTCAGGAGGTTGTGCAAGCCAATGAAAGCTATAAAATCCTGTAGTTGTATCCATTGTGGCTTGATAATGCAGTGTATCGCCTAAACGTAGTGTGTCCTCCGGTATAATGGTGATCCCTGGTTCCGGCTTTGCCATAAAAAGATCATAAATACCAGAATTCACCCTTGATGTAATTACTGTGTTGATATTTTCAGCTGACGTGCTCTCCGGCAAAATAAATAGATTTTCCCCGCTGAATATACTTTCTGTCAAAGTAAGAACGCTGTCATAATAGGCCAATGTCATTACTTGCCCGCTGGCAAAAGGTATTTGTAATTCTTCTCTGCTATCCATATCCAAATCTGTCTTTTGTGTTGCTGAGCCCAATAACTTTAATGCTCCATTTAACGGAAAAGAGTTGTCGTTTGTCACTTTAAATTCATTATTTGTGCTGAATAATGCAGTTTTAAGACTATCATTTTCCGGGCTGAATACAACTAAATAGGGTTTCCCATCTACATTAATAAAGTTGGTAAAAATAGGTCCAAAGCCGTTATGCAGATTGAACGGGAGATGAATATGTATTGTATTACCATTAAGAGTTTCTCTCTGTTCATTTGCCTGCAGCAGAACAGCCGCGCGATAAGGGCTGCCCACAGCTGCGGACACAATTCCAGAAAATGTGTCTATATCAGCATTATTGGCATGTAAAACTTCACCATTATCGATAACCAAATCCCTGGCAATAAATACTGAATCCCGCCACGTATATACATGTAGCCACTTGTTACTGTTCTTACGATATCCGGGTAGGTAATCGACTAAAATAATCAATTCACTATCACCGTCATTATCCAGGTCATATATCAATGCATCTTTTATTATATAATCTTCAGGTTTTATTTGCCACAAGGGTGAATGTGTACCGTCATGTTGAATTTCCACGTAGCGCAGCACAGCAGTTGTAAATAATAATACTTCATCTAAACGATTACTGTTTAGATCATAAGGACCGCTAATATTCATATTTCCCGCATGGATAGCAATGTGCAGGAAAACTGCATAAATACACCATTTCACTAATCTCATTAAATAGCCGTTTTGTATTACCTCGAATCAACTGTTGGACAGGGAGTTGTTTACAGCGCATAACAAATCGCTGTTTAAGTGGTGTTCCCTTACCTCTACTGAAGAGGAATATAGTCTGTCACTCTCGAAAAATACAAGGAAAAGGGCCTTGATAACCCATAGAATTGTCTAAATTCGCTGGAATATTTCCCTTCGAATTTTGCGGTCTGAAAACATAAATTGAACAATGCATGAACAAGATATCAAGGGATACCCATGCTAAAAAGAGCTTTTCTTTTTAATCATCTCATTCCCTTACTCTTATTTGCCCAGAGCGACCTTTACCCCATCCAGGATTATTATGGCGGCGGCATCGGCTATAGTCCAATGTATATGACCTTAGATTCTATTCCAGGTTCATCAAAAATGTCTGCATTGGGTTTAAATACCGATAATTTCAAAACTCCGTTTATAGTACATGGTGGAGAAGGATTTACTCACATTGCCGGACGCTGGCGCTTGGGTGGTTATGCAGGGATAGGTTCATCTTCTATCAGCAATATCATGGATGTATATTTCTACCAAGAGACCAATGATTCTGCAGGTATACAGCAGGAATCATCTCCATTGGCCAATGATGGTGATAAAATTGTAGCCTACGAAGGCAGCTTCAGGCCAACTATCAATGCCAAATTCTCTTTTACGCTTGGGGCGGTAATGCTGGAGTATGTTGTGCCGATATTCAGAGACCTGGAAATATCCGGGGGGACCCTCATGGGAATTGGGCGTGTTAATGTCAGTATCGATCAGTACACGGGAGAGGCCCAGTGGAATAGCCTCTTTTCGAATTATTATGGCACTGTAGAAAATGGGATTATGTATTACAATATTGATTCATCATATACAAGCAATCAGGCAGATTCTGTTATAGCCGGTTTGCAAAGCACTACTCTGACACCAGTTAATGGATATGGAGGTTTAACAGATTTAAGCGGTACGTTCTTCAACTTTCAACCATATGTTGCAGTTAAATGGCAAATTATGGATCGAGTAGGGCTACGGTTGAGTTTGGGTTATAACCAAGGAACAATTGGACACGGACAATGGTTTCTCAATGGAAGAAAACAGATATCAGATTCCCCAAAATCGTCTTTGCGTGGATTGACCATTCGTACAATGTTCTATTTTGGCCTATAGTTTCAGGCTTGTTTTATTCACTTTATTTATAAATTAAAACAATGAACAACAAAAAGAAATTTCAACGATTACCTTTTACCATGACATTTATTACGGTGTTATTATTAGCGCTGATTCCACTGTCACAAATCCTGTATTCAAAAAATCCATACAGCGCCATTGAAGACAAATTCAAAATCATGAATCAAATTTTATATTATATCAACCAGCTTTATTTTGAAGATGTAGATATGGATGAACTAATGGAAGGTGCATTTCATGGTATTTTTGAAAAACTTGATCCCCACTCGACCTATATAGCCGCAAAACAGCAGGAGGAAATAGATGAACTTTTTCGAGGTTCTTTTCAAGGGATAGGAATCGAATTCGATATCCTGAACGGTTACATCACTGTAATTTCACCTGTGGCCGACAGCCCCTCTGAACGCGGGGGTCTTATGCCCGGTGACCAAATTATTGCTATCAATGGCGAAGACGCTTATGAAATCACCAAAAAAGATGTTTTCAAAAAACTACGAGGACCCAAAGGCACCAGGGTGGATATTACAATCAGGCGGTTCGGTGGTGAACAGTTTGATGTAACTATTATTCGGGATGATATTCCTATATATAGCGTCCGAGCATCATTAATGCTGGATCTTGAAACGGGTTATATTTGGCTCACACGGTTTTCTGCAACTACTGATGAAGAAGTGAGTGCTGCCCTTAACCAGCTGGAAAATCGTGGCATGAAAAAACTTATTTTGGATTTACGAAACAATAGCGGCGGCTTCCTGGAACAGGCTGCTGCCATCAGTAATTTATTTATTGCCCGAGAAGACACACTAGTTTTTACTAAAGGTAAAAGCAAAAAAATGGAACAAGTGTTCATTTCAGATCCAACAAAAGGTCGTGAGGATTTTCCATTAATTGTATTGATCAACCGCGGATCAGCCAGCGCCAGTGAAATTGTAGCAGGGTCTATACAGGACCTGGACCGTGGGTTGGTCGTTGGTGAGACTAGTTTTGGTAAAGGGTTAGTTCAGCGGCAATTACCTTTGAATGACGGATCAGCAATCCGCGTAACCATTGCCCGTTATTATACCCCCAGTGGACGGCTTATTCAGCGCCCCTACGAAAATGGGGATACACGGAATTATTACAAAGACTTATACATTAAAAATCGTGAATCTGTCCTGGATTCATTAAAGCAACTAAAACCCAAGTATAAAACAAGGTCCGGCAGGATTGTATACGGCGGGGGCGGTATAACACCAGATCAGCATATTACATGGGATTTGAATCTTCAAAAAAATACGCAGCGTTTGCTTACCCATACAATGCGCCCGTTTTTCAACTGGGGATCAAATTACGCCAGTAATCACCGCGATGAACTTGATAATTATGAAAGTTTCAAGACCGATTGGGTATTGGATGATAGCGATTTCCAGATGTTCCTGGATTACGTTTCCTCAGAAACTATTGAATTGAACCAAGAAGAATTAGAGTTGGACAAAGATTATATTTTAAACATGCTAAAATCGGAAATAGCCAGCGCCCATTGGGGTAAAGATGAAGCTATCGGTATTCGTTTAAACTATGATAGCCAGGTCATGGATGCTATAAAATATTTTAATGAAGCCGCTGGTTTCATCAATAATTCACAGTAAATTTCAAGGCTGGATTTTTTGACATTCCCCGAGGGAATTAATAAGTTAGGCGTCAATTTTTCCGAGGAAAATAAACAATAAACAGAACAACGGAGGACTAGATGCTAGTCGAATATTTCGTTAACGGCGGACCTTTCATGTGGCCAATTCTCATATCACTTGCTTTTGGTCTTGCTTTTACAGGTGAGCGTTTCTATACGCTGATTATGTCATCAATAAATACGCAAAAGTTTTTTGATGATGTAAATACAACATTAGATGATCAAGGTGTTGCAGCAACGCTCGAATTATGCGAAAAGACAAATGGCCCGGTTGCAGAAATTTTTCACGCCGGACTTTCACGGATGCACCGTGGCATCACTGAGGTGGAAAAGGCGATCCAAAACGCAGGTTCGCTGGAAATGTCATTTCTGGAAAAGAATATGATCTGGCTGAATGCAGTCATTACCATTGCGCCTATGCTTGGATTTACAGGTACGGTTGCCGGTATGATTAATGCTTTTGATGCAATTGCAGCAGCAGATGATATTTCTCCCGCTGTTGTTGCCGGGGGTATTTCACAAGCCCTTTTGACAACCGCTTTTGGGTTAATTGTAGCAATGATCATCCAGGTTTTCCAGAATGTCTTTGTTTCACGCATTGACAAACTGGTCTTAGATATGGAAGAACATTCCGTCCAGCTAGTTGACCATCTATTTGAGCTGGAAACAAAGAAAAAGAAGAAGAAATAAACCCTACCCATGATAAAAAAGCGCCGCTTTAAAGGCGGAGAAATACCCACTTCTTCAATGGCAGACATTGCTTTTCTGCTACTCATATTCTTCCTGGTAACAACGACTATCGATATGGACAAAGGGTTGGGTATAATTCTGCCTGCTGAAGGTGAGGAAATTGAGATCAAAAAGGATAATATCCTCAATTGCCTGATTAATTCTCAGGGTTACGTTCTCCTGGGTGGTGAGCCCATAAAGACCAGGGATATTAATAAAGAAATAAGGCGCAAAATTGCTGAAAATAATAAACTGATTATTTCTGTGAAAGCGCACGAAAAAACAAAGTACAGTGATTACATAGCAGTAATAGATCAGTTGAAAATGGCCAATGCCAAACGTATTTCCATCGCGGAGACAGACTGATTGGAAGTCAAACGTAAAACTCAGGTCTCCACCGATATTCCAACGGCATCTATGCCGGATATTATTTTTATGCTGTTGATCTTTTTTATGGTTACAACAGTTCTCCGGGAATACTCAGGTCTGCCGGTGGAACTACCAAAAGCAAAACGGATTGAAAAGCTCAAATCAAAGCGGCATACATCTCATATTTGGATATCAAAAGAAGGCCTTGTTTCCATCCAGGATAAACTGCACAGCGTAGATAATGTGCGTCACGTGATGTATGATATCCGTGCAGCTGATCCGTTATTGACTGTATCGTTAAAGGCAGATAAATCAGCAAAAATGGGGCTGATATCTGAGGTGCATAATGAACTTAGAAAAGCAGATGCCCTGAAGCTGAATTATTCAACCAAAACAGCCGTTGAATAAGTATGGGGAAATATACACCTTTATTAAAATTTAATTATCCCGTTACAGTAAGGATTACTGGTTTATGTGGAATTATAATGATAACATTTGGATTTTTATTTATTCCCCGGAGTTTTGATATTGTTGTTTTAGAAGACGCCGATCAAATCATAATTGAACAGATTGATATTCCCCAAACCCAACAGATCGATTTGCCGCCACCACCAGCTCGTCCTTCTGTCCCTATTGAGTCAGAAGATGAAGATTTAGCGGACGATTTAACTATTGAAGAAACGGATTTGGAAAGTTTTGAAGCGTGGGATGCCCCGCCGCCGCCGCCTGAAGGTCCAAGGGTAAAATTTATCCCTTACGATGATCCCCCGAAACCGCTGACGACCATTAAGCCTAAATATCCGGAGATCGCACAGGAGGCCGGCATTGAAGGTACTGTTATTGTGCAGGTGTTTGTTGATAAAAAAGGTAGGGTTAAGGAAACGATTATTTTAAAAGGTATCCCAAATACAGGGCTGGACGAGGCTGCTATAGATGCCATTCACAGAACACGTTTTAAACCAGCCAAACAGCGTGAACGAGCTGTAGGTGTTTGGATATCTATCCCTGTCAATTTCAAGCTTAAATAAAAAGCTCCTTTATTGAAGGAGCTTTTTTTTTATATAATAAATTATTTATGTTGAAAATTCTGTCATTGGTGTTAGAAAAGTGAGTTTCCAGGCTGGCAAATTAAACAATCTTTAAAGAGCAGCGCCACGAGCTTACACTTTATATCACTTATTTTTTAATGCAACCAACTTTCTTCTGATATAAGCAATTTTATGCTGGAGAGGAAGGTCTTTTGGGCAAACATCTTCACAGCCCATAAGCGACATGCAGCCAAACACTCCATTTTCATCGCCAATCAACTCGTAAAAGTCATCATGGGTTCTGTTATCGCGTGGATCTACCTCAAAGCGGGCAATCTTATTGAGACCTACAGCGCCGACAAAACCCTCTTTCATCCTGATCGTACCGCAACCAGCCACACAACAACCACATTCAACACAGCGATCCAGTTCATAAATCTCTTCCGCTTTATCGGGATCCATTTTTTCTTCTATTTTAGAATAATCAATTTCTTTTTCTTTTTCATGGATCCATGTTTCCAATCTTTCGCTCATCTTGCGCATCCATTTACCGGTATTTACAGATAGATCCCCAATCAGTTCAAAAACGGGAAGCGGGGCCAGCCTGATTTCAGCAGAAAGGGAATTTGTACTCGTCCTGCAGGCCAAACCTGGACGGCCGTTAATTATCATACCACAACTTCCGCAAATACCTGCCCGACAAACAAAGTCATACTGCAGGGATGGTTCCTGTTTCTCCCTGATTTCATTAAGGACAATAAATAGCGTCATCCCGGGTGCCTCTTTCACCCGATAGGTTTTTACTTCCGGTATGCTGTCTTTTACCTTTGGATCAAACCTGAGTATTTTGATCTTTAATAATCGTCCTTTTTCTTCACTCATGATAATGGTTCAATTAATCTCTCGTTTTTACCCTTATACTTCTTAGGGAGTGGAGAATCCAGCAATGCTTTCTGTATCTCAAATCTATCAGCGTTTGGCATATTAGCTTTGATTTCTTCTATTTCTTGCTTCCGTTTAGCTGTATCAGGATGGTGCAATATATTGTCTTTACCATAGCCTCTGGAACCCGGAGGCATCTCCATTTTCATAATATCAAGCGGCTCGTAATCTAGTTTAGGCAGGGTTGCATCATCGCTATCCCAAGTTGCAAGGGTTCTTTTCAGCCAATCCCTATCGTTTCTTTCCGGATAATCCTCTCTTGCATGAGCTCCTCGGGATTCTATGCGTTGCTCAGCGCCCAAGGCTACGCACAGGGCCAGCTTAAGCATCTTTTGCACTCTGTAAGCTGTCACCAGCTCAGGATTAGATGCCGAGGAATTATAGTTAACCTTGATTATTTTACTTTTTTTATATAGTTCCTCCAGTTCATTTACAGCAGCTTTTAGATCATCACCATTTCTAAAGATCCCAACCTTATCCATCATAATGGTCTCCATAGCATCCCGTAGCTCAAATGCGCTTTCAGTTCCATTCCCATTCAGTAATTGATCGACCTTTTCTTTTTCTGCATTATAAAATTTTTCTATCAATGCTGTCGAAATAGATATATTATTATTTTTTTCCAGATCATCTGAAATATATTCAGCAACCAACATCCCAGCAACCACGGTTTCGGCAACTGAATTACCTCCTAAGCGGTTAAACCCATGCATGTCCCAGCAAGCGGCCTCACCAGCAGACCATAACCCTTTGAGGGTTGGACTTTCCCCGGTATGACATGTTTTTATTCCGCCCATGGAGTAATGCTGTGTTGGCCTTACAGGAATCCATTCTTTAGCAGCGTCTATGCCAAGGAAATATTTACAGATCTCAAACACTTCCCTGAGATTTTTCTCCACATGTTTACGACCCAAAATGGTTATATCCAGCCACAAATGATCACCGTATCTAGATTTTACGCCTTTACCTTTCCGAATATGCTCAGTCATCCGTCTGGACACAACATCCCTTGATGCTAATTCCTTTTTTTCCGGTTCATAATCAGGCATAAACCTATATCCATCCACATCGCGAAGCACACCTCCATCACCACGACATCCTTCCGTTGTTAGAATCCCTGCAGGTACAATAGCTGTGGGATGAAATTGCACAGCCTCCATATTCCCCAATGCTGCTACCCCTGTTTCTAGCGCTATGGCTGTTCCAATACCTTCACTAATAATGGCATTGGTAGATACTTTATATATTCGCCCATATCCTCCAGTAGCTATCGTTGTTGCTTTTGCTATGTATGCAATTAATTCTCCGGTAATCAGATTTCTGGCAATACAGCCATTGCACCGTTTTCCATCATGGATTAGGGCCGTTGCTTCAATGCGCTCATGAATCTCTATTTCTTGTTTAATGCTTCTGTCGCTCATCACATAGAGCATCGAGTGGCCAGTGCCATCACTGACATAGCAGGTTCTCCATTTTTTGGTGCCGCCAAAGTCACGTGAAGTGATAAGACCATGAGCTTTTTCACTTTCCGTAATTGTCACTTTCTCCGCATTGATCACAGCTTCATGTTCTCCTTTACGCACCCTATTCCATGGCACCCCCCAATTGGCGAGTTCTCTGATAGCCTTAGGGGCAGTATTTACAAACATCCGGGCAACATCCTGATCACATCCCCAGTCACTACCTTTCACAGTATCTGCAAAATGAACATCTTCATTGTCCCCCTGTCCTTTTGCTGAGTTTGCCAGGGAAGCCTGCATTCCTCCTTGCGCTGCCGCTGAATGCGAGCGTTTTGGAGGAATAAGAGAAAGAACGATAACATCATGTCCTCTATCTTTAATACCTGTTGCAACCCTAAGACCCGCCAGACCGGCGCCAATTACTAATGTATCTGTATAAATCACCTTCATATTTTAAATATAGTCTCTAGTCGTCTCTAATAATGATGAAATCTCATAGCGCTCACCGACTTTATCCTTATGAGCTATTCCGATCTTAATGTAGGCTGCCAAACTCAGTACACCAAGAGTGAGAAAAGCTACAGTCACAATCCATTTTGCCTTTTTCAACTTCTTTCTGCTGGCCTTTGGGTCTTTACCGTCAAACCAGCCCCATTTTACTGCCAGACGATACAATCCTATAGACCCGTGGAATTCTACAGCCAGCAAAAGCAAAATATAAAGGGGCCACATATACTCGCTCCACACTCTATCAGAAGAAGCATATGGACCAATCTCTGCGGGATGGGTCATGATAACGTAAAGATGAATCGAGCCAAGAAAAAACATAGCAAATCCGGTGAATATCTGCCAGAACCACAAGCTTGTATCGCCGTGTTTCATCATCTTCATATGAGCTCTGTATTCTTTATACTGTTCCCAATTATTAGGGAATTTCCTCACCGCTATCGCCGCGTGGACAATAAAAATAATGAAGACGCCTATTGCTACCAGGGAAACAAAAATCGGGTAACTTTTTCCAAAAAAGAATTTCCCTTCCAAAAATTTGGTAACATAGAACATTGCTTCTTCACCTATGAGTATAGATGAAACAAGGAGCATATGAGCCCACATAAACAAGGCCAAAACCAGTCCGGAGGCACTTTGAGCAAAATCCAATTTAGCGTATTTTCTGCTCTTCACTACTTCAACGGCCCGACCCGCCTGCTGCGTCATATCAACAGAATTGTTCATAAATATTTCTTTGATATTTTAGAAAAATAATCCATTTGAAATTATTCAATACCGGTCAGCTAATCCAGCGCCTAAATGAGCACCATAGAACAATACCAACACAGCTAAAACACTTACAATTAAATATATTAGTGGTGGTTTAGCAGTTGCCTGGCGATTAACGTGCCGCCAAATCAATAAGGCAAAAAATATTACACTAGCTGAAATTTGCATTGAACCATGTGTTTCAATTATTGGAAAAGGGGCAGACATATGGCCATAGATTCGATCAGCAATAAAACCAGTTAATACTGCTACAATAGCGGCGATGGTGCCTAGTAGTAAGGTATACCATGCAGCTGAATACAACTTTTTATGACCGGAAAAAACACCCAAAAGATCAAACAAGGCGCTTGTGGATAACAGGGCTATGGGAAAATGGATCACCTGGTTATGAATGTAATCAAGACTAAACATTTCTGCTTCTTTCCATAGTGAAATCTTGGACTGTTTTTCCAGATTTTGCAAACTGTTCCTGAATTTGCAATGTAAAAGCGCCATTAAATAAAACATTATCAATAAATGGTTCAATGAATTCCCTTTCTGATTCCATTTCTATTCGTTCCGCTCGTTCATCTAAGCTGGTATAAATTTGTTCTGCTAGCCATTCAAACCATTGGAGGATTGATTTATTCTGTGGACCGGGCTGGCTTATGTCTAGCGTTGCTGCTTTCAAATTCAAGTCCTTTCGTTCTGCTGTGGTCCAGCTCTCGACTGTTTCTAATAATATATTCCTGGTTTTTCCCTGTTCCATTAAGCCTTGCCAAAATGCCAAAGGTGCTAGTTCAAAACCTTTTGGTGGGCGGTCTGTTGAGCGTAACTCCAACACTGTTTTATAACGTTCATGTGTGAAAATTTGATGGAGGGCTGTTTTTATATCTTCATAGGCTAGTTTACCATTTATAGAAACTGTTTCCAGCCATTGTTTAATAGTACCATTGAAAGCACTTGTTTCACCAGATGAGTCAGGAGTAATAAAAATAACCGGAACATCCAAAATATAACGGCAATATTGAGCCAGCAATCCGGCACTATTATGTATCCCTTGATCGATTAAATGCCCGCAGCGTGCTGGGTCTGTATCTTCCCAGATACGGTAACGTATATTTTCATACCCAAGGGGATGGTTGTTCATAAACGGGGCGTTGGAAAATAGAATAACTGCCAAAGGACTGATACAATCAGCAATGTACCCGCATTCTTCAGCATCTTGTTTACTTAACAAATCAATATTTACTTGTACGCTGGCCGTATTACGCATCATCCATGGACCATGTTTTCCTGTAGCCATAAAGCAGTCATGCATCAGGCGATATTTATGTTGATTAATCAACTCTATATCGTTGGGGTTGTAGATTGGATCCAAGGCAAGATCAATTAGTGTTAATTCATGATCAGCACACAATTCATTCATTGTCTTTTGAATAGCGATAAATTCTTGCTGAATATCATGGATATGATATGCCGGATGTGACGCCCATTCAAATTGCCCCCCGGGTTCCAGTGAACAGGTCAAATATGTGTCCAAATCCTTACATCCTGAATCAATGGCCTGCATAAAATCAGTAGCTGAGTATTCAGTCCCTTGATTTACGGGTATACGTTTACCATTGCTGTTATAAATGATAGTTTCGATTTCCGCACCAATGGCGCGTTCCGCTCCTGCTTTGCAGCCGGAAAGAATATGTGCTTCTATTTGTTCAGCTATGTTTTTCAATGTTTACCTATCTATATTCATTTTAGGGTCTAATATATCCCTGACACTATCGCCCAATATATTAAATCCCAACACAGCAACAGCAATAGCTGTTCCTGGGGCTAATGAAGACCAGGGGGCGATTCGTAAAAAATCTTTACTGCTGTTGATCATTGCACCCCAGCTTGGTGTGGGTGGTTGAGCACCCAACCCTAGAAATGATAAACTGGCCTCGGCCATGATTGCTCCAGCAATACCCAAGGTAAAAGTAACAATGATGGGTGCCAAGCTGTTCGGGAAAATATGCCGCCAAAGTATTGCTGCCTTATTTAAACCTAATGCTTTTGCGGATTGTATAAATTCCTGTTCCTTCAGCTGCAATACCTGCCCCCTGACCAAGCGCGCCATGCCCGGCCAGGTAACAAGACCGACAGCCAGAAATACAACATTCAAATTGGGTTCCAAAGCAGCTGTAATACCTATTAAAAAAAGTAAAGTTGGAAACCCAAACATTACATCAGTAAAGCGCATAATGATTGTATCTGTTATGCCGCCATTGATTCCAGCCAGTGCGCCTAAAAAAACTCCTATAACTAAAGCGACAATACTGGCACTGAAGCCGACCATAAGAGAAATACGGGCCCCGTAGATAATCCTGGATAAAATATCCCGGCCAAATTGATCTGTACCTAACCAAAAGGTTACCGTTTTCTTCCCTTCAGCCAGTGTTCCCCCAGCAATATTTGGCAGTTTAATGTAGTGTTTCCTATTTAATATATCCGTAATGATGGCTGTTTCATCTACAATATCTACCTCTTTTAGGACTAGGGACACATAGGGAAGTTCCGGGGCCAGACGATACAGAACTATATCCCCACTAAACCCGGGTGGTTTATTCCGAAATTCTAATATTTGACTGTTCGGATCCTGCGGTGCAAGCCACGGGGCAAAAATCCCAAGCAGTGCTATTAGTAGCACGCAGGTAAGTCCAAAAATTATGCCTGTATCTTTCAACACCATATAATAATTATTTCCTCGACCGTTCCAACCGCACCCTGGGATCTACAAAACCATAGAGCATGTCCACCAGTACATTCATTAACACAAACATAAGTGCCATGAACAGCACAGTCCCCTGAATCACAGGGAAATCCCTTTTTAAAATAGCTTCCAATGCCAACCGTCCTATACCCGGCCAACCAAAAATAGATTCTGTAAGTACTGCACCAGACAAATAACTACCAAAGTCTGTACCAATAATTGTTATTACAGGAATCAAGGTATTAGGGAAAGCGTGTTTTATGACTACTTTCCATTCTGGTAATTTTTTGGATCGGGCTGTACGGATGTAGTCCTGGCTTAAAACATCAAGCATTGTTGCTCTAGTTAACCGTGCCAAATAAGCCGCTGAGCGAAGTCCCAACGTTACGGCGGGTAATATGAGATATTCAAACCCGCCAAACCCTGTAGGCGGCAACCAGCGCAGGATAACGCCTACTACCAAGACTAAAATCAACCCCACCCAGAATACCGGAGCAGATATACCTGCTAAAGTTAGAACCATTATACCACGGTCTAATAAACTCCCCGGGCGAATGGATGAAATAATTCCTGAAGTAAGGCCAACCAGTACCGCAAAGAACATGGCTGTAATAGCAAGTATCATTGTGTTTGGAAATTTATCCATAACCAGTTTTGCAACGGGTTCTCCAGTAATAAATGAATTGCCAAAATTTCCCTGGAATACATTCCCAACATAGCGCAAAAATTGTAGTGATAGTGGGTCATCCAGGTGCATTTCCTGACGCAGGCGCTGAACAGTTTCTTCATTATACCGTTCTCCAACCATGGATACAACCGGATCTCCCGGTACGATATACATTAAGACAAATGTTATGATAATTACACCCAATATCACTGGGACGGTTTGTACTAGCCTGTTTAAAAAATACTGAATCATTCTGGAGCCAGTTTAAAAATATTCACATAACGGTTAGCATTAAATATTGGAGTAGGTCGAAAGCCATGTATCCACTTCTGAGTTAAATAGGTCGTTTTGCTGTGCCATAAAAATACCCATGGGGCTGCATCTGCAACCATCTTATTTGCTTTAATAATTAATTGATCCCTGGTATTGGTTTCGGTTTGGCGTTGGATTTTTTCTATAATAATGTCTACATCAGGATCGGAAAAACGATTGCGCTTGACCATAGATTCGCTACTATGGAACAAGGGATATAAAAAATTCTCTCCATCGGGATAATCTGCAAACCAATCAAGATAATACAGGTCAGGTTGCCCTTCCCGCACAGCCGTTTTAAAAACATTCCAATCGCTACGTTTAATTTCAATATTAATCCCAACTGTGGCCCAATTCGACTGTAAAGCTTCCAAGACATGAAACATGCCAGTACCTCCAGCTACATACAGTTCTACTTGCAAACCTTTTTCATATCCTGCTTCCTGCAATAATTGTAAGGCTTTGGTTGGATTATATTCATAGCCGAAGCCGTTCAAGCCTGCCAAGAGTTGGGGAGGAACAGGGCCTTTGGCCGGAATAGCTGAACCATTCAATAAAATATGTATTATTTTTTCCCTGTCTATAGCATAATTCATGGCCCTGCGCAGACGTATATCATTAAAAGGAGGCCTAGAACAATTCATGCCAACATACCAAATATTCAATTCATCTACTTCAAGCAATTTATAGTTAAGGTTCTGCCAGTATTCAAGTTCACCTTGTGGGACTTCTAATATATCCAACGAACCTGCTTCGAATTCTGCTGATTGAGTCATGACTTCCGAAAGAATGCGAATTCTCATTTTTTCCATTTCAGGCGGTTTTTCCCAATAATCAATATTACTGGATAACACTATTTCCCCATCCCGTTCCCATTTAGCTAGTTTCCACGGCCCTGAACCGGCTGGAGTTGTGGATAACGATTCAACACTATTTACATTAATAATCGCTGTCGCGGGCATGGCCAAGTATTGAATAAAAGGAGCAAACGGTTCGTTCAATTTCACCACTAGTGTCGAATCATCAATAATTTTCAAACCCTGAACATGATTCCTTGCACCCTGCATATAATCACGCGCCCCAGAGATACGTTCAAGGAGCCATGTTTGTGGAGATGCTGTGCTAGAAGCCAAAACTCGTTGGAAGGATTTGACGATATCATTTATAGTCAATGGTGTATTGTCGTGAAAGCGTACATCCTGCCTAATATTAAATGTGTATTTTGTACTTGTTTTACTTAGTGACCAGCTTTTGGCCAATGCAGGGACCAGGTTCATCTCTGCATCAAAACGTACCAAGTTATCGTAGACCAGAGATATTACTTTCCCTGTTCGCAAGTCGGTAGCGAAGGCAGGATCAAAGCCGCGTATATCGGCTGAATATGAAATGGTCAGCGTGTTATAATCCAACTCCTTGGTGCAACCAATAAATATGAGTGACAGAATAAGCAGATGAATGTATCGAAACATAGCTCTGAAAATAAAACAGCCTTCGCCAAATGGCGAAGGCTGTTTACAATAATAATGGTATTTTAAGGCTGGTATTATTCTACCATTTCTCCGCCACCAACCAAATCGGCCAGGTTGAATACACCATCTTTCTCCATTTGTTTTGCCATAGTTACAATTTCTTTACGAGCATTATCAACTTCCCGTTTTGCTACTGCCCCTTCCACGGGCTCAAACATAGCTTGTTTCTTTTTCGGTAGGTTTTCTATGACTCTATTTACAACATCTTCCGGCATTCCTTTCAGCGCCATAGCAATTGTATCCAACTCAACAGAATTCATAAGATCTCTTATAATACTGTCAGACAAAATGTCAAACAGCGCTTCCCAAGTTATATGGTATTTTTTTACCTCTGCAGCTAAATCTGGATTTTCCCTGGTAATGTTTTCCAGTAATTGTGTTTCTTCTTCGGGGCTTAAACCGCTTAAAATTTCTGCAACTTCTTTCCCACCGCCACGGGAAAAGGCAACTGTCTTGGGCAGGAATTTTGATTTCTTATGGAGGTCATTCGCTACATTTACCATGGCCTCTAATGGAATATCATTCAAATTACCCATCTCCATAATGATATTACTTTTTGATTCAGGGGATAGATTATTCAAAATCTTATTGCGCCGTTCACCTCCAATTTGTGCTAAGGCAATAGCTGCCACCGAATCAGATTCAGGTTTAATTAATGCAATAAGTTGCTCATCATTAAGTTCTTCCAAAAAACTGAAAGGTTTTTTGGGTTCATCCGTTTCTTCCTCGTGGAACTTTTCACTTACAAAACTAAAGTAAAATTCTTCCATAACTCGTTTTTTAACAGCGAAAGACACATTATCAAGATCCCGCATAGATGCTCTCACTTTGCGGATTTCAGTTTTTGATAAGTCTTTAACCAATGTTAGGGCAAGGCCTTCTCCTAAAACAGAGAACAGGATTGCCGCCTTTTGAAGGCCTGAAAGTCTGTTAATATCTGTAATCATAGCTTTGCCTTATTTTTTCTTCTTTTTCTTCTTTTTCTTTTTCCCGCCGTCATCTTCCTCTTCAGCAGGAGCTGCAACGACCGGTTCTGGTTCTGGCGGGGGCGTATCGTCTTCCATCCATTCCTTTACAATGCGCGTAGCTGTACCAGGCTGGCTGACGCTCATGGAAACAACTGCCTGGCGCATATCTGAAATTTCACTCTGTAAAACGCCCGTGTCTTCAACCACGACTGGTTCAAGAGCTGGTTTTGTGGCAGGGGTTGGAGGGGAGGTCACAGCTGTGCTCTCACTTTTTTTTTTCTTTTTCTTTGGTCGTGGTGGATACATCCAAGGCGGCGGTAACTGCTGCCTCTGGCGGTTACCCATAATCATGATCACCAATACAACCACAAGCACAATTACCATCGCACCTAAAAGTGAAACAAATACTATCATCATGGTTGATGAACCGCCGCCCATACTACGGTCTAAATCTGATTGCACAGCATCCAGCATGGCCAACTTTTCGGCTATTTGTGCATCAAGGGTTTCCTTTTCGCTCATCTTTTCACCCATTGCATTTTTTGCTAGATCGACCTCATCCCCAGTTACTTCCCCTGATGACATCATGGATTTGAGATTATCGATTTCAGAGTTCAAAGCCTGGAGTTTTAATGAGTCCCTGCGCAGTATGTCTCTTTTTTCCACCTGATATGCTCTCTCCCTAGCAGCAGATTCCAAACTGGTAAGCTGTTGCTGAAAATACATTTTATCTTGTTCCCGGCGTTCTGCTTCCTGTGCTTTATAAACATCCAATTCTTCTTTCCAATTTACAAATCCCTCACTGGATTGTTGCTTTTCAAGAGATTCAAGTTTTTCAGCTATATTCTTAAGCAGAATTTGTTCAGCTGTTTTTTCATCGCGTCGTTCTTTGAATGTGGCAGTCATAATACTAAGCGCATCTCCTCTGGCACGGTTAAAACGAGACGCAACCATTACTACCTGGCGAATATTTTCAATCAACTCAGGAGCCGCGCCTTCCTGCAGTATAATGCTGATATCCAGTTTTTTAATATATGCGGTTGATGGCTGCTTACTGGTTACCGTTCGGGAAAGGACCTTGCCTAACCCACCTGCAGATGTTACGCTGCTGGAGGGAGTAGTGGTTGTAGACAATTCACCTGCGACTGGTGGAGCACCACCCGCATCTGAATCAAATTCGAAACCGGGAATTGGTAAGCCGCTGGAAAGACTACTCGGTTGGCTTTCTGTGGATGATCCAAGTGTCCCCTCTACAGCTGTAGAAACATCTTTCAAGACCTGCCTGGCGCCTTGCTGTCCTTCATCAAGAATAGTGATTTGTTCTTCTGTGCCGCCACTGATTTCAATATCTGCAGTAACATCAATAACATACTTGCGATCATCAATTATTTTTGATAGTGCATCTGTAATGCGCTGCCTCAGATCGTTCTCAACCATCAGTTTCTGCGCCAGGTAACCACTGCCCTGCCCTGTGGCAACGCTTAGGCAGAGAACTGCCAATATAATTTGTTTCTGAAATATGTTATATTTCCTCATGATAGCTCCTTTGCTTATCAAAAATCTATCTATTATGTCTCTTCGCTTGATTTAGTTTCAGATTCACCACCACCGGGCCTACTATAGTTGGGTGCCAAGAAAGTTATTTCCACCCTTCTGTTTCTGGCTTTTTGTTGAACGGTTGTATTATATTTTAATATTACTTCATTAGTAACTAATTCATGCGATGACTTGTCTCTCGGTGCAAACTCACCATAACCAACAGCTTCCAACCGGATGGGGTTAACACCTAGTTTAATTAATTCTCTCACTACAGCTGATGCCCTGGCTGAAGATAATTCCCAATTTGTCGGATATTTTTCCTGTAGTTTTTCAGGTAGTTTTTCATTATCAGTATGACCTTCAACCGCTACTTGGAAATATGATTTTTCAATCGTTGGAACGATTTTTGTTAAAATATCAACTATCTGTGGTTTTGTTTTAGCCGACCCAGACCCAAAACTAATATCAGAAGAAATACCTATCGTAACACCTTTTGGACCAGTTGTAACATCTACGGGTGTTTCACCTGACTCCGAGTCTTCTTTCATTTCTTCAATCATCTCTTGTACGGCTTTTTTAATGTCTGACAATGACATTGCTTGGCTTTCCTTCTTAATTTTACTACCAACAGATTTTCCCATGCCGTCAGCCATTTCCTGTAATTTCACAGGGTCAATGGTTGAAATAGCTGCTAATAAAACAAAAAAAGCAAACAACAGTGTCATCATATCTGCAAATGTACCAAACCATCCCGGGAGCCCTTCATCTACAAGGGTTTTACCTTTTGTAATTCCTGCTTTATAAGCTTTTTTTTCTCCGGGTGTTTTTGGCATGAATTATTCTTCTTTCTTCCACTCTTTTGGTGGAATAAAAGAATTTAATTTTTCCCTAACGATTAACGGGTGTTTTTTCTGGTGAACTAATCGTGCAGCTTCGACTAACATTGCTTGCATTGTGCTGGTAAATGCAATTCTTGTGTTTAATTTTTCGCCCATAGGCAGAAAAAATAAATTAGCGAAAACAGCACCATAGAAAGTAGTGATTAGCGCAGCTGACATACCGGGGCCAAGCGAATCAGCTCCGCCTTCACCGCCAAAGCCGGATAACATAATTACCAAACCGATTAATGTTCCAATCATACCCCAGGCGGGAGCCATTGTGCCCATTGATTTAAATAGACCCGCTTGTGTTTTTTCACGAACCTCACGGTATTCAATACGGGTTTCCAAGATTTCTGTCAACTCTTCCAAAGAATAACCATCTACAACCATCTGAACGCCGTCCCTGAAAAATGGATTTTTGATGCTATCTACTGATTTTTCAAGTTCAGCAGCCCCTTTTCTACCTACATCTGCTGCTTCCACGGCATCATCTACCACCACGCCAAGTTTAAGCTGCCCGCCTTTAAATACAGCTCCTATAGCTGCGCCTAACTTAAGTACATCTGACAAGGGAAAAGCAACTGAAACAGACGCAACCATTCCACCAAACACAATTGCGAAGCTTGATGGTGATACAAATCCGCCCATGCTGGCATTAGCAGCAGAAGCCGCTAAAAAGATACCTCCAAAAATGGATCCCAACCCTAAAAAAATTCCTACTAATGTTGCAATATCCATGTTTTTTACTCCTTTACTACACTCGTAGATTTTAAACGGTTTTCATGCAGGGCTTTTAGTATGTTGCGAACATCGTCATATTCTGGATCCATTCGCAATGCTAAATTCCAGTTAATTGTCGCTCGTTGAATGTCGCCCAGTTTATAATAAACCGATCCGCGTCGTGCATAAGCCAAGGCCATATTCGGATTCAAATCCAGAGCTGATTCTACTTCCTGTAAAGCAGCTCGATAATCACCCGCATAAAAATAGCGTAGCGATTTTGATAAGTGACGCATGGCTTCGTTCATATTTTTTTCATCAACATTGCGACTTAATTTCATCGAAAGTAATGAATCTTCCAAAAATTGAGACTGTTGTTCCATAGAAGCTAATTGGACCATGAGATTACGCATTTCATTTCTTAACATCATCATGGAATCCCGAACAGTGTGTACTGCAAAATCAGCCATAGACAGAGTAGAGTCCATTGATGACGATAATGATTCATATTGTCCCGTAGCTGGTAATTTCAATTGGCTTCCAGGGAAAGGAGATGGGCCCCCTGATCCGCTAGGGGCACTTTTTAGTCCTCGAGGCACTGCCATATCAAACCCCAATGTGACACCTGGATGGCCTTCCCAGTATCTTGATTTCCAGTCCGGCAATTTTTCTATGTGGGTGAATCCTAAGTTCAGGCGATAATCCGAGGTAAGGGGGATGCGGAGTCCCACATTGATGCCTGTTCCGTCGAATTCACCCACAATATCTATTCCACCCCATTTATTAAGATATGGTGTATTCATAATGACGCCCATAAACACACCTGATTTAGTGCCCTCATTGGTCGTCGTCTCTGTGTCCGGTGATGTTGAACCCTCAACAACTGAAGTGTTAATTGTATCTGTCGGCGCAAAACCTCCCGAACCAAACCCCATAAAGGTATTTAAATGATATTTACCCAAATCTTTTTCACTGCTAACAACAACAAAAAACGATAGCTGTTCAGGATCTAGACTTAAACCTCCCTCACCACTTTCTGCATTTTGAAAAACAATATCTTGTAAACCAAGCGAAAGTGATACATTATTATAAGTGTATACACGTTGCTGCAAATGAAAACCAAATTCTACTGGAGGGGTATAACCCGTTTTACCTAAAAGGGCCGGTGCTGTACTATCGGCAGTTTGCACCGAAGAAAATCCAAATGTAAAATTTTTTCCCAGTTCCATATCAAAATAGATGCCTTGAGCAGAGTTAAAAGGATCAAAACGATGTAATTCTACACCAAATCCAGTGCGGAATAAATATGGTGCTTTTCTCATGCTGGATGTGGGGATTTTCATCATAAACCCCGGGCGGGTATACGCTATGCGAGATGCGCCACTTAATATTGATATCAATACAAAAGAAAATACTAATACTATGTTTATAAATTTTTTCACTGGAAAGACATTTCCCCTCGTTTTATCTCAAGTGCTGCTAAACGGGAATATTCACTGTCCGGATGTCCCACAACAACCTTTTTAAACGTATTCATCGCTAAATCTATACTGCCCAGTTTTTTATACATCAATCCTTTTTTCACCAGAGCATCGTCTATCATATCAGATTTCTTATATTCCAACAGTTTGTCCAAAGTGGTTAAAGCATTGTCATAATCACGGATTTGCAGGTATATGTCTGCAGTCCAATAAAGAATGTTTTCTACTTTTTCAATTTCTGCTGATTGCAGATTAAGATTGTCAAAGCAGTGTAGTGCTGTGGCAAAGTTGCCGCATTGATATGCGTACATGCCTGTCATATATATATTATCGTCAAAATTTTCTATAAAAGGATCCGGTTGTACCAGAGTAATGCTTTTTACAACCGGCAACTCCACAAGAACCAGATTATCAAGGCTTTGAGGTTCATCAACTCTTAAAAACACTCTTGGTCTGGACGGTTTTTCTAAAACAGGTATAGATGCAGCAAGCAATCCTTTCAATTCAGTATTTTCAGATTTCAAAGCTATTAGTTCGCTTTGCAATGATGTTTCCAGACTAATAATCCGTGAGTTTATTTGTTCAATTGCAACCAGTAGCTTTTGATTAGATAAATAATCTGTCGTTCCACTTTTTACTTGTTTAATCCTTATTGCTACTTCATTTGATGGGCTTTCAATTAACCGACTATAAGATTCGTTTCCTGCTGTTGGTTCAATAACAATGCCTAAATCTAGGAGAAAAACGTCTGATAGCCGGGAGGATTGCTGTTGTCCATTGATAGGAATAATCAGAAAAAAGATTATTCCTAATATAAATAAAACCCGGCGGTAAAATGATTCCGCCGACATTATTGATATTCTTCCCAATCTATGACATAGGAATAGCCGATGAAAGACCCAAAATCATTGGGAACAAATAATTCAAATGCTCCAACCGCCCCAGGGAGTAAAGTGGCGTCTGTTGTGATGCCAGAGTCGAAGGTGTGGTATGTTCCGCGTACAAATGTGGTGAGCGTTTTCGTTTCTCCGCTCCAGTTTTTGCGAAATACAAAATCTACTTTCACAAAATCCGCACGGCGACCGCCAATGTTTTTAACCTCACCTGTAAAAATAATTGCTCCCTGGTTATCTTTTCGCTCGCTTATGTTGCCAACCAGAACACAATTTGCAGAATATCTTTTGCCGGCTTCCCGGCTTAATGGATCAGCAGAAGTATATTTGGGTTCTGCAAGTTTTGGCATGGGCGGTGGGGTATAACTGTCACGAATTTGTTCTGGAACATATTCTTGGGTTTCTTCAGTAATAACATTATCAATAACCCGTACAATATTTTTACGTTCAATAATTAAATATCCTAAGAGAGTTTCAACTTTTAACGTTTCTTCATCTTGATAAACAATTTTTCCAAATAATGTGCTGCCATTTTGTAAAATAATTTCTTTTGAATAAATAGCCAGAGGGTTTATCCACATTTTACTTAAAGCTTTCAAGTCTTCCAGTTCGGAATTAAGATGTTTTACTTCAGCAGAAAGCTTCTTTAATTCAAAGCTTAATTCTGTTGTTACATATGCTGCGTCACTACCTGCATCCGTGGCGTCTTCAGGAATTTCAATAACTTTGTCTGGTTCTTTCCCATCACCTTTTAACACAACTTCTTTTTTAATTTTTGCTTTTGCTGACAATACAAGTTCTAAATCATCTAAATCATCATCCGATACTGTAATGGGCATATTGACTGCCCCTTTTGCTCCTCCATCTATTTTCAATGTATAATCACCCGGAAGAACGTCTTTAAATTTAAATGAACCTCCTCCCATACCCATGCGGGGTTTGGATGTTTCTGTGCGTTGAGACTCAACACCGTCTGATGTGAGCAGCAAAACTGTAGTTCCGCCAAGTTTTTCACCATCAGCATCCAAAACTGTGCCTTTTATCTTGAAATCTTTTGCAAATAGGGTGGGGTTATAAGCTATAATACTTAGTATAATAAGTGTGTATTTAAACAACGCTTTTATGTTCATTTATTTACCTCGGTTTTGCAAGACCAAGACGAACTACCGACTTGGCTGGAGGAGTTTACTTCCAACTCTATCCAAGTGTCAAGTAGAAAAGTAGAGGTTATTTACCGAGGAGAAAACAATCCGTATCTTATTGAATTCTTCCTAATATTATATAGAGTAAATTTTGCTGTATTTCTTTTTTAAATAATCAATGAAAGGCTTTGCGGTTACATCTTCTCCAGATATGGATTTGATCATTTCTTTTGCTGTTTGCCTGCGGCCAAGTTGATGAATATTGCTTTTAAGCCAATTGCGTAACTCTAAAAAATTTCCTGACCGAATTTGATTGTCAAGATCAGGCAGTTTTTCCTTGGCTTTATTAAACATGATTATATTATACAAGTTGCCCAAAGCATAGGTTGGAAAATATCCAAAACTGCCGTGTGACCAGTGTACATCCTGTAGAACCCCCAGAGTATCTGTTTCCGGACGGATCCCCAAATATTCTTCCATTTTATCATTCCAAAGTTCTGGCAGGCTGGCAACGTCTGCTCCTTCGTTAATGATCAATTGCTCAATCTCAAAACGCAGCATAATGTGCAAGTTATAGGTCATTTCATCAGCGTCCACCCGAATGAATCCCGGTTTAATGGTGTTCACTGCTCGATAAAAATCTTCAAGTGTAATAGCGCTCAGGTTTTCAGGAAACACTGTTTGCAATTTAGGAAAATAATATTCCCAGAATGGTTTGCTTAAGCCAACCAAATTTTCCCAGAGGCGCGATTGGCTCTCATGGATCCCATAAGAAATAGCCTGGCAAAACGGGGTGCCATACCATTTTTGGTCAAGCCCTTGCTCATAAAGGGCATGTCCGCCCTCGTGAATAGACCCGGTCAGGCAATCAAGCAAATTATGCTCATTAATTCTTGTTGTTACACGCACATCGGTGGGGTGGAACTCAATGGTAAAAGGATGTACAGCTTGGTCCTGCCGTCCGCAATGAAAATTATACCCCATATCCTTTAAGATCATTTCTGAAAATTCCCACTGCTTATCTGCATCATAATGCTGGTGCAGTATTTCCTGCTTGGTCTCTACTCTGGATTCCTGAATTGCTTTAATCATTGGTACTAATGCTGTTTTCAATTCTCCAAAAAGTACGTTGATGTTGGCAGTGGTAAAGCCTGGTTCAAATTCATCAAGAAGGGTGTCATAGGGCGTATCTTGCGTGCCTAAATAGCCTATCTCCCTGTGTTTAAGTGCAATCAGTTTTTCCAAATGGGGAGCAAATAAATTAAAATCATTATTCTCCCTGGCTTCCACCCAATTAGGATGAGCCATGGAGCTGGCGTGAGATAATTCTTCTACAAACTCTTTCGGCAATGCAACCGCCCGGTGGTAATCCAGCCATATTTCATTCACCAGCCGACTTGTTTCATCATCCAAACCATTTATTATTTCCCCAGAATCAAGGTTTACAAGTTCCCCAAGGGGATTAGATACATCTTCGCCAATAAAACGTTCATGAACCATGGCTTCCAGCATGGCAACCTGTTTGGCCCTGGCAGCAGTACCTCCTTTGGGCATATATGTTTCCATATCCCAATAAAGTACATTCACAGCTCCTTTCAAGTCTGCAATTTCACGCAATTCATTTTTTAAGGTTTCAATCAGTTTCATTATTCTTTTCCTATTTCCAAAAGTCTTGAAATGTTTGTTGTTTCTCTTTGGCTGCAGCCAGCCTTGCTTTCGTATCCGCAATTAACTTTGAAGGCAATACTCCCTGTAATGCATTTTCATAGGCTTCAATAATCAACTCATAGTCACCATCATCCTTTTTTTCATAGGCGCGCCCCATCCAATAATTTGGTTCCCCGTTTTCCGGGTTATGATAAGATGCTTTACCATACTGCTCAAGAGCATCCCACAGCGCTGTTTTACTTCCTTTTTTAAATAACCGATGACCAGCAATCATGGCCAGACCATACTTTGCTTGTTTGTTGGTTTTATTTAGAGTCAAAACATAGTTGAATAGTGTTTCCCCTGTTTCATAATCCCCAATACCTATAGCTGCAATCCCCAGGAAATTATGAGCATCAATAATTGCTGTCACCGTCTCTTCCGATACATTGTCACCGGATAACAATTCATCTTTGCGAGCTACAACAGATTCAGGATCAGATTCTGCAAGTTCAGTAATTGTTGAGGCACAACCGGTAATAAACACCAGTATTATATAAGTGTATAAATGTTTCAATTGTACCTATGTCTTAATCTGCAAACCAGAACAAACTCTTATCATTACAATTTACGCATCTGGCTTATAATGGTTCAATCTACCAAAGCCATATATAAGTAACCGAACGATTCCTTGTTCCAAAATGAGGGTCTTCCGGCAGACCGCAAGCAGAGCGCATATCAACGCTGTCTTGATGAAACATATCATAATCTTCGCCATGGATAACCGCCCGGAAACGTCCTTGTTGTTCAATACACCAATTGCGTACTGCATTGCGCAGTGTGCCTCGGCCGTGCCCATGAATAATTTTTAATGACCTTACCTCTTCACCGTGCAAGGCGGCACTAACTTCTGTTTCTAAAACAGAAATTGCTTTATCCAGGGCATAGTTTTGATGCCCAATATCAATTATTTTTAACATAATATTTCAACCGCAAGTTTACATTGCTTGAACCTAATTTTAGCCTTAATTCAAAGGCTGTAGATGAAACAAATTACATTAGGTAGAACCGGCGCTTTAATATCATCCATCAGTTTAGGTACATGGTCTTACGGTGGAGAAAATACCACAGGATCCATCCCTGTGGGCTGGGCTGGGCAAACAAACGATGATTCTCAAAAAGCATTGATCAAATGTTGGGAAACAGGTATAAACCATTGGGATACGGCTGATGTCTATGGCGACGGCCGCTCAGAAGAAGTCATTGGAACGGTGTGGGATACCGTGCCGCGTGATAAAATTTTCCTGGCTACAAAAGTAGGCTGGGATCAAGGTAAAGCGAATCATTGGTATAATACTGGTACGATGCGCCACAACATGGAGTGTTCTTTGAAAAACCTTAACACGGAATGTGTGGATCTTCTATATTTTCACCACTGCAATTTTGGTAACAACAGTGAGTATTTCGATGGTGCTTTAAAGACCATAAAGCGTTTTCAGGAAGAAGGGAAAACGAAATTCATTGGTTTGTCTGATTGGGATTTAAATAAGATCATGCGTTATATAAAAAAAGCCGATCCGGATGTGGTGCAGCCCTACCGTAATGTATGGGATGATAATTATGCCACAAGCGGATTACAGAAATATGTGGAGGATAATCATTTGGGTGTTTGTTTCTTTTCACCGCTGATGCATGGCCTGCTCACTGGGAAATATTCCAAACCCGCGGCATTTGAAAAAGGAGATTTTCGGGAACGTGTTGATGCCTTTAAAAACCAAGATATCATTGATAAATTGAAAGAGAACGCAGGTTTGCTCATCGATCGCTTGGCAGATCATCCCCACCCGGTTATGCATGGTGTTATCGATACGCTCATCTCTGATTCTGAAAACAGTTGTGTCTTGCTTGGACAGCGCAATATAGATCAAGTAAATGTTGCAAAAACCTTGGGTGACTCCCTGTCCCAAGAAGATGTAAATTGGGTGAAACAGTTATATAAACACTAAAATGTACACTCAAGAACTCATTTCAATAAACCCTGCAACAAAAGAAACAGTTGGAACGGTTTCTCAAAACACAATCGATTCTCTTACAAATGTGTTTGAAAAAGCTAAAAGTTCAAAAGATCATTGGGCGAAACTAAGACTTGCTCAACGCTCTAGAATATTGAGAAGGGTCCGCCGAAAATTTGTTGAGCACATGGACGAATTGTCTGAACTAATAGCGGCGGAAACAGGTAAAACACGCTGGGAAGGATTTTTAGAAGTGTTCACTACTGTTGAACATATGAGGCATGTATCTCGTCATGGGCCAGAAAGTTTACGGACAGAAATAAGATCTCCTGGCATTTTTCAACATAAGAAATGTTATGTTAATTATCTCCCACATGGTGTTGTGGGGGTTATCAGCCCTTGGAATTACCCTCTTATTTTAACAGCTTCTCCGGTTGTGGAGGCATTAATGGCTGGAAACGCTGTGGTATTAAAGCCGTCAGAGTTAACCCCATTAACTGGACAACGTATGGTAGAACTGTTTCATGAGGGAGGAGTTCCAGAAGATACGTTACAAGTTGTACAGGGGCTTGGAGATGTGGGGTCTGCTATTGTGGAAAGCGAACTCGTTGATATGATTTGTTTCACTGGTAGTGTCGAGGTAGGACGAAAAATTGCCATGGCCTGTGCTGAACAATTAAAACCTGTTGTGCTAGAGCTGGGTGGAAAAGACCCTATGATAGTTCTGGAAGATGCTAATCTTGAGCGGGCTGCCGGCGCAGCGGTTTGGGGTGGTTTTAGCAATTGTGGACAGACCTGTATTTCTGCAGAGCGAATCTATGTGGTTGAAAATGTGGCTGATAGATTTATTAAACTGGTGAAGAAAAAAACAGAAGAATTAAACACGGGCCCTGATAAGGATCAGGGAGATATTGGTGCTTTGGTGAATGAACATCAACAAGAAAAAGTGATGAATCATATCAAAGAAGCTGTGGCCAATGGAGCTAATGTCCTTACCGGGGGAGAAAATCTGTCATCCTTGGGTGGATATTTCATTAAACCTACTGTTCTAGAAGTATTTGAAAATGATTCGGACATCATGTCCAAAGAGACCTTTGGACCGGAGATATGCATTATGCGCGTCAAAGATGAACGAGAGGCCATAGAAAAAGCGAATGGTTCTCTTTATGGCTTAAGCGCTTCTGTCTTTACAAAAAAGAAAAAGAAAGGACAAAAGGTGGCAAGAAAGATTCGTGCCGGTTCTGTGTGTGTAAATGATGTAATGACCAATTATATTACCGCTGACCTCCCTTTTGGTGGCGTGGGAATCAGTGGGATCGGTCGGGTCCATGGTCCGGAAGGTTTGCGAAGCTTTGCACAAACACAGGCGGTTCTTGTAGACCAATTTGGGTTAAAAAAAGAGCCGTGGTGGTATCCTATGGGCAATAAAACGAAAAAGCTTTTTCACATGGTCACCCGGTGGATCTATGGCTAGTGCTTTATAATTGATTTATATGGCTGGACGCCAAATAATTAAATCAATCCGTGGAATTAAAACGATTGACGGCGCCGGTGTGAATGGGCAAACTCAAGGAGTCTTTATCAATGTACCCATCTGAAGAAAATTAAATATATTACATGTGTAATTCAGCCTGCGTTGCGGCCAACCTTGCTATAGGCACACGAAAAGGCGAACAACTTACATAATCCAACCCATTCTCTTTACAGAAATGGATGGAATTGGGATCACCTCCGTGCTCGCCGCAAATACCGATCTTCAGATTTTCGTTCACTCCCCGGCCAAGTTTAACTGCCATGGATACCAGTTTTCCAACACCGTTCACATCCAGACTTTGAAAGGGATCGTGGGCTAATATTTTTCTGTCCAAATAATCAGGCAGGAATGAACCAATGTCATCCCGGCTGAAACCGTAGGTGGTTTGGGTTAAATCATTGGTGCCGAAACTGAAGAATTCGGCATGCTCTGCTATTTCATCTGCGGTGAGGCAGGCTCGGGGTAGTTCAATCATGGTGCCCACCATATAATTAACTTCCATTCCAAATTCTGATGCAACATCTTTAGCTATTTTTCTAACAATTGTTTCCTGGTCCCTAAACTCTGTTACAGTCCCCACCAAGGGTATCATAATTTCAGGGAACACATCAACACCTGTCTTTGTAAGTTCAGTGGCAGCTTCAAGAATTGCCCGAGCTTGCATTTCTGTAATTTCCGGGTAAGCAACTCCCAGACGGCAGCCGCGGTGGCCCAGCATGGGATTGAGCTCATGAAGACCGGTGATACGTTTTTCAACTTTTGACTTATCAATGCCCACATGATCAGCTAATTCTTTAACCTGGTTATCGGTTAAGGTTATGAATTCATGGAGGGGCGGGTCCAGCAGGCGAATGGTGACCGGTTTGCCGGCCATAGCTTTTAATATCCCTACAAAATCCTTTTTCTGGAAAGGCAATAATTCCATTACAGCTGCTCGGCGGTCTTTTTTATTATCAGCCAGGATCATTTTCCGCATAGCTAAGATGCGTGCTTCATCAAAAAACATGTGTTCGGTCCGGCATAAGCCGATTCCCTCTGCACCAAATTTGATTGCCTGTTCCGAATCAGATGGAGTATCCGCATTAGTGCGGATTTTTAGCTCCCGTACATCATCGGCCCAGTCCATAAGCTGTTTATATTCCACATGTGTGTCGGGGTCTGCGGGAATTAAACCTAGCTCACCCTGGTAAATTTTTCCTGCCGTACCATTCATGGTGATCCAGTCTCCTTCTTTTAAGACTGTGTTGCCAATATTAACCTCTTTTTCATCTAATTTGATGTGCATGTCCCCGCAGCCTACGATACAGCATTTACCCCATCCTCGGGCTACGAGTGCAGCGTGGGACGTCATTCCCCCTTTGGCTGTAAGGATTGCTTCTGCCGCATGCATACCATGCACATCTTCCGGTGATGTTTCTTCTCGTATCAGAATTACCTCTTCCCCGTTTTGGTGCCAAGATTCGGCATCGTCTGCTGTGAATGTTAATCGGCCCTTGGCTCCTCCTGGTCCAGCAGGTAGCCCTTTAGCCAACACATTAGCAGTTTTTTCCGATTCCGGATCAATCATAGGATGGAGCAATTCGTCCAGCTGTTCCGGTTTGACTCGAAGTAAAGCCGTATTTTTGTTTATCAGTCCTTCATCAACCATGTCCACAGCCATTTTGATGGCGGCGGAACCGTTGCGTTTCCCAACGCGGGTTTGTAGCATCCAGAGACGCCCTTCCTGTATGGTAAACTCAATATCCTGCATATCTTTATAGTGGTTTTCTAAATTAGTTCTTATCTCATCCAGCTTGCTGTAAAGTTCCGGCATGGATGATTCCAGAGAGGGCAGGTGCTGTGTCTCTGCAGTTTTGGTGGCTTCATTCAGCGGGTTCGGTGTACGAAGGCCGGCTACCACGTCCTCACCCTGGGCATTGGCCAGCCATTCACCATAAAACTGGTTTTCCCCGGTGGCGGGATTGCGGGTAAAAGCCACTCCGGTAGCGGAATCGTCGCCCATATTGCCGAAAACCATAGCCTGGACATTGACGGCTGTACCCCATTCATTCGGGATATTTTCAATTCTGCGATAGCTGATAGCGCGGGCGCCATTCCAGCTCTTGAACACAGCTTCAACACCTCCCCATAGTTGAGCGGATGGGTCGTCGGGGAAATCTGATCCCAGGGTGTTTTTAATTTCTTTTTTGTATGCTTCCGTTATTTCCTGCATTTGGTCTCCGGAAAGATCTGTGTCCTTTTCCAACCCGTTTTCTTTTTTAAAAAGGCCCAGGATTTGTTCCAGTTTTTGCCGAATACCCTGGCCTTCAGCGGGTTCGACACCAGCAGCTTTTTCCATGACTACGTCGGCGTACATAGTGATCAGGCGTCGGTAGGCGTCATAAACAAAACGGGGATTGCCCGTCTTGGCAATAAGTCCCGGTATGGTAACACTTGTCAAGCCTACGTTGAGCACTGTTTCCATCATTCCCGGCATGGACTGACGAGCTCCGGAGCGCACAGAAATCAATAAGGGGTTTTCCTTGTCGCCAAAACTGGAATCCATGATGGTCTCAACGTTTTTTAATGCATCTGCAGTCTGGCTTTTAAGTTCTTCAGGAAAAACCAAATCGTGCTTGTAATAATATGTACAAACATCTGTGGTAATAGTAAAGCCGGGAGGCACAGGTATGCCTAAATGGTTCATTTCTGCCAGGTTAGCACCTTTGCCGCCTAATACGTTTTTCATTTTCGCAGTACCGTCAGCAGTACCGTTCCCAAAAGAATAAATATATTTCATAGGTATTGTCTCCTAGGTTGTTTGTATTGATAAATAATTTGTAGTTCCGGGTATCCCTATCGGAACCCCTCCTGTCACAACATATTTTTTTCCTGCTTTTAATAGTTTTCGCCCTAGCAACTCTTTTCCTACAATTGTGGGGACATCATCTGTGTATTGATATTTTTTAATTATAAAGGGTGTTACCCCCCAAACAATGGATAGCCTTCTGCTTGTTTCTGGTATTGGGGTTAGTGCAACAATGCGCCTGTTTGGGCGGTACCTGGCAATCATTCTGGCGGTGCTTCCACTGTGAGTCATAGTTACAATACATTTAATGTTTAGGTCTTGAGCTACCTCGCTCGTCGCGCGACTAATGGCATCTGCTGTGTTTTGATTGCCAATATTTTGTCTAACTGTATCAAAATCAATTGTTCGCTCCGTTTCCAAAACAACTTTTTTTAACACCTTGATCACCTCAACTGGGTGTTGGCCAATAGCTGTTTCCCCAGTGACCATTAATGCATCGGTTCCATCAAAAATCGCGTTTGCAATATCGCTGACCTCCGCCCTGGTTGGAACAGGGTCTTTGACCATTGATTCCAGCATTTGAGTTGCAATGATGACCGGTTTGCCCATTTTATTTGCACTCTTGATGATCTTTTTTTGAACAAGTGGTACCTGTTCCGGTGGCGTTTCAACGCCCAGGTCTCCTCTCGCCACCATCACCCCATCAAAACAATCAATTATTACATCAAGACCCTGAAGGGCCTCCCACTTCTCGATCTTTGCAATTACAGGAATTTTGGCCTTGGAGCGCTTTAAAATGTGATCTATGTCTTGTTTGTCTTTTGCGCTTCTAACAAAAGACAAAGCAATCCAATCCACTTTTTCTTTAATTGCAAGTTTAAGGTCTTTTTTGTCCTGGACGGTTAATGCCGGTAATTTTAGTGTGATCCCAGGGAAATTCACGCCTTTTCCTTTTTGAATGTGTCCACCAATGATTGTTGTGCATATTAGCGTGGTTGGTGAAATCTTTTTTTCTACTTTTAACTGAACCCTGCCATCATTGATCTTGATACTTGCCCCTTTTTTTACTTTTGAAAAGCGTATTTTACTAGACACAATAACCGTTTTTTGTGTGGTCTTTCCACCACTGCTAATCTCTATCGTATCACCCTTTTTTACCACAAATCCCTCTGGTGCAGAACGTACACGTATTTTAGGTCCGGCCAGATCCACCATTATACACGGTTTTTCACCGTTTGGCATTACAATGTTCTTGAGCTTCTGAATAATTTCTTGTTTTTCTTTATCACTGCCATGTGACATGTTCACCCGAAAAACATTAGTTCCAGCAGATACCATCCGTTTTAAAACGGATGTACGCTGACATGCTGGTCCAACGGTGGCTATAATTTTAGTTTTATTAGAAATCACGCTTTGGCTTCAAAATATATCGAAGGAATTTTAATTCACCGAAAAGGGAACGGCCAGCTTAAACGGTTTAATACGGGCATCAAAGGCAACGCCATCACTGCGCACCATCTGGAAAGCTCCATGCATCACCCCGAATTCTGTTGGTATAGGGCAGAAACTTGTATACTTAAAAGATTCCCCAGCTTTTAAATTCGGCTGTTTGCCAACAACCCCCGGCCCGCGGATTTCTTCTATATTGCCGTTTGAATCCGTAATATGCCAGTAGCGGCTGACCAACTGAATTTTTTCATCAGATTCATTTATTATGGTAATATGATACGTAAAAAAATAGATGGGTTTTGTAGGATCAGAACGCTGGGGTAAATATTTAGGTTCAACATTGATCCGGATACCCTTCGTTTTTGTATTAGACATGGTAAATTTCCGTGATATAACTTATCTATTTTAGGTTATAATTTAGCGCTAATGCGAAATCCGTTTTACAGACTTATTTATTCCTTTGCATTTTTAGTACACGTTTGTTTCTCTCAAGAAGAATCGAACGATATAACTTCTGAGGAAATCACAGAACATATCAGGTATTTATCGTCCGACAGGCTAAAAGGCCGGGCCCCGGGGACACCCGGTTCCAAAAACGCTATTCGCTACATAGAAAAACAATGGAAAGCCGCGGGCGTTTTACCCGCCGGAAACAAGGGTTTTCAACAGACCTTTGAATTCACCAGTGGCATTTCCCTTTCAGGTTACAAGCGTTTAAGAATTAATGAGAGCAGAAAAACGTTCCGAGTAAAAAAAGATTTCATGCCCCTTGGTTTTTCGGCAGTTGGTTCGTTCAGCGCACCAGTGGTGTTTGCTGGATACGGCTTCGGTGTGGAAGACAGCGTCTCTTGGAATGATTACAATAATATCGATGTGACCGGCAAATGGGTTTTAGTTTTCCGCGGTAGTCCGGATGGCAGCGGCCCCCATTCTCCCTTTTCTGGACATATGCCCTTACGTAAAAAATATATGGTGGCAAAAGATAATGGTGCTGCAGGTATCATTTTTGTCAATCCTTACAACGATGATAACCTGGAAGAAATGATTCCTTTGCGGTACAGACAATCTTCAAGTGGTGGCACGATTCCCGCTATTCATGTTTCAAGGGAACTGGCCCAGCAATTGTTGCCGGAAAATATTGTTCTTGATGATCTACAGGATGAATTGGATAGCACCCGTTCAGGTGTATCTTTTGATTTAGGCATTACTGTTTCAGGTGCAGTTAACTTAAGAAAGAAAAAATCGAAAGGCACCAATGTGCTGGGCCTTGTCCATGGTGATGGTTCATCCAGTGAGGTTATAATAATCGGCGCCCACATGGATCATCTTGGTTATGGGGGCGATGGAAGCGGTTCACTGCGTCCCGATGAGAATGCGATCCATAATGGGGCTGATGACAATGCTTCCGGGACTGCTGGTTTGCTGGAACTAGCGGAAAAACTGGCCGCCAAACCGTTAAAAAAGGATGTGTTGTTCATCGCTTTTGACGCTGAAGAAAAAGGGTTGCTAGGTTCAAAACACTTTGTTGACAACCCTGTTGTGGATCTGGAAAATGTGGTGGCTATGCTAAACATGGACATGATCGGCCGGCTGAAAGACTCAACTCTGACTGTTGGCGGGACGGGGACCTCTCCTCTTTTTGAATCGCTTTTAGATTCATTACAAAAAAAACATCAATTAAACATTGCTTACAGTAAGGAGGGTTTTGGTCCCAGTGATCACAGCAGTTTCTATGCTAAGGATATTCCGGTATTATTCTTTTTCACCGGCACCCACGAAGACTACCATAAACCTAGTGATGATTGGGAAAAAATTAATGCTGATGGAGAACAGAAAATTCTGGAACTCGTTTACAATGTTACAACATTTATTGGCGCATTAGAAGAAAGACCGATTTTTACAACCGCAGGGCCAAAGAAACGCCCACAGGGGCGACGGAGGTTCAAGGTAACCTTTGGGATTATTCCATCGTACGCGGGTAGTGGGCCTGGTTTAACGATAGACGGGGTTCGTCCGGGTGGACCGGCAGAAGTAGCTGGAATTCAGCCTGGTGACGTTTTAATCAAAATTGATGGACAGGATATACAAGATATATATGATTATATGCACCGCCTGGAAGGGCTCAAAAAAGGGCAAGGTGTATCAATTAGGATCGGGCGCGGAGAAGAAACGCTGGAATTATTCGTCCAGCTTTGAAGTGATTACGCTTTCCAGTTCATCCCGTAAGGCCAACACGGCTTTCACGTAGTTATCTGCGTGGTTATAGGCGTAAACCGCTTTATAAACCTGCGCGTCCTTTTTCTGTCCGGCGGGTGAATTGACGGGATACCCGTTCCCCACGAGATAGTTGGCAATGCTGGCCATCACGTCCGGCCAGGTATATGCCTGTCGCACACCGTCATCATCAAAATCCACTGCAAAATTATTAAAACTTGAAGGAATGAATTGACCATAACCAAACGCTCCGGCATAAGAACCATACACGCTGTGGGGGGGCACATTATCTTTATAACAATATAATAGGAATTCTATCATTTCCTGTTTAGCCCAGCGTGCGCGTTTAGGCATAACAGCAATTTGTGTATATAGAGAATTAAAGACCGTGAATTCTTTGTGGTGGCTCCCATAGTTGCTTTCTACACCAATTATGCTTGTTATTAGAAAGGGGGACACGCCATAATGATTGAACATTTTTTCTAATATTTCCCGATGTTCCTTATAAAAAATAACACCTTTTCTTATACGCCCTGCCGTTACAAAAAGCTTTTTATACTCGGTCCAGCTTTTTTCTTCGTAAGGCTTTGCAAAACGTTCAGGAATGATGTCGTGAATTTGAATATTTTCATGTGTGAACGATTGTGTTAGAAACTGATCGGGAACGCCTTTTTCCAGAGCGGTCAGCTTGATCTGTTCATACACAGGATCTTTATCTGCGGTTGTGGATGAATCATTGGCAGAAAGGTGTGTAGCCATAATACATAAAATAATTATTTGCTTCATCAATCTACCCATTCGCATATAAAAATATTAGTATCCCCCTGTTTGGCCTGGTTGCGGTTTGAAGCAAAAACAAAATGCTTGCCATCGGGGCTGAACATGGGAAAACCATCAAACCCTTCAAAATATGTGATGCGTTCCAGGTTGCTGCCATCTAAATCTATGGCGTAAAGGTCAAAGTTACGTCCCTGGGAATCGTGCAAATTTGATGAAAAGATAATTCGGTCATCACCAGGAAAAAAGAAGGGGCCAAAGTTGGCAGCGCCATTGTTGGTCACTTGGTGTTTATTCGAGCCGTCAGCGTTCATGGTCCAAATCTGCAGGGCCATCGGTCTAATTGTATTATTTTTAAGCAGTAATCTATAATCAGCAATTTCCTCATCCTTTTGAGGATAATAAGCTCGCCATACTATTTTTGCTCCGTCATGGCTGTAAAACGGTCCGCCGTCGTAGCCCAGCCTATCCGTAAGCTGTTGTTTATTCGAACCATCAGGGTCCATTTTCCACACCTCCAAGTCTCCGCTGGAAACCGAAGTATAAATGATCGATGAACCATTAAAAGCATAGGTTCCTTCTGCGTCATAACCATAAGAAAAAGTTAGGCGTTGTAACCCTGTCCCATCAGGGTTCGCTCTAAAAATATCATAATCTGGGTACAGTTTCCAGACATACCCCTTGCTATAATCCGGTTTTGGTGGACATTGTTTGCTTCCTAAATGAGTGGTTGCATAAATGATCTTTTCGCTGGTGGGATATTGAAAATAGCTGCATGTCGTAACCCCGCCCCCAGTGGAAACCCTCTCTAATTCACCGCTATCAATATCCATGATATAGATCTGGTCACACCGCTCGTCTCCTTCGTGTGTCTGAAATATGAGTTTTTTTCCATCGGGGCTAAAATAAGCTTCAGCGTTCTCACCAGAAAAAGTGAGCTGACGAATATTTAGAAAATGGCTTTCTCTTTCATACAAAAGACCCTCCCCCGCAAACAAGAGCCTTATGGATAAGACCCAAGTTAGTGTTCTATGATTCATTGAGTTTAGCATATGATTCTATTCGTGTGTCGCCAGAATAAATCCCGTGTGCTTTTTTCGGTAAAAGAGCAGCAATTCTACACATGATATTTTTACCAATAATCTCTATTTGCTCTTCCCTGTTCATGTGGTCAGACACACCATCCTTGGGCCAAAAAGGTTTTCCGATCTGGATCTGCACCTTTGGGCGTATCCCCCGCAACCAGTTTGCCCAAGCTTGTTTCAAGCCGTATACACCCACGGGTAAAATAAGAGTGTTCTCAATCGTCGATAAATACACAACGCCCCTTTTTGCCCGGCGCAGTTTACTGTCTGTTGAGACCCCTTCAGGAAGAATACCTAAAATATGTTTTTTCTGAAGAATGGTCTTTGCTTTTTTAATCGTCGAGGGTGCCAGCTTGATTCTGTTCGTTGGAATAAACCCATATAACCACACTGCCCATTTAAAATACCAATCCAACACTTGGTCGCTGGCCATCAGGAATGTAATGGGCCTTTGTAATGCATAAACTACAAACAGGCCGTCAACCATATCAAAATGATTACTCACTACAATATAGGGGCTCTTGTCTGGAATATGGTGTCTTCCTTTTACTTTTATCTTCGCTAAAAGCATTCCCAGGAATAATGCTCCATAACCAAGAAAATAACGAATCCATTCAGGGCTGGGATTGTATTGATCTAGTTCGGTCCGGGAGCTCATGTTCATTTTTCATAAATTTATCAGCCCCAAAAATAAAACATCAGGGGGTCAAAAGAGACCCCCTTTTATTACTGTTTTAACCTGTGTAGTAACACACAGAATTAAAAGGGAAGATCATCGTCGTCCCCGCCGGCATCAGCTGGTGCCGGGTTTTGGTTTTCACTTTTTCTGCCCAGCATGGTGAAACGGTCACCAAGGATTTCTGTCGTATAGCGGGTCATACCCTCTTTATCTTCCCATGAACGGGTACGGATACGCCCTTCCACATAGGCCAGTTGTCCTTTTTTCATGTACTCGTTTGCTGTTTCTGCGGCTTTACCAAACAGCACTACACGGTGCCATTCGGTACGGTCTTCATATTGACCTTCGTTGTTTTTCCAGGATTCATTGGTTGCCATATTGAAGGTTGTCACCGCCACACCAGATGGTGTGAAACGGCTTTCCGGGTCTGCGCCCAGATGACCAACCAAAACTGCTTTATTTACGCTGCCTTTTTGCATAATCACTCTCCTTTCGTGTTATGTTATACTTCAAAGCGATACTCTTAACCGCGCTTTTTTACTCGCGCATTATTATTGTACTACTAGATTATATTATGTGTCAAGAAAAAATTTTTCCGCAAGTTTTTGACAAAAAAATAGGGGCCCTGCGGGGCCCCTATAATTTTGAACTTTTTTTGATTTACTTCATCAAAACCAGTTTTTCCATGGCAATATATGTACCTGCATGCAGTTTATACATATACATACCTGTGGGTAGTTCTTCACCTGCATCATTTTTACCATCCCACTGTGCTAGGTGATATCCTGGCTCTACTGCGCCGTGAAAAAGTGTCCGTATGCGTTGTCCCAGGATATTATATATATCCATGCGGGCAAAGCTCATTTCTGGAATGTCAAAGCGGATATTAGTAACCGGGTTGAAAGGGTTCGGGTAATTCTGGTGTAAAGCAAATTCCCCCGGGATGCCTTCTGGAACGCCTACTCCAGCCTCTCCCACAGAGATGTTTATGTTAATCTCTCCTTCATACGGAAACGCTGTTATTACTGCTATTTCAGAGGCGGTGAAGCCATTTTCAACACCATATAAGCCCACAGAAAGGTCTACAGTTTCTCCCGGCCCAACTGTGCTTTCAAGCGGTGAGATTGTAAGCCACGAATAATCATCGCCCTGTTTAACGGCCACGTTGTCTACGCCAATCCCGTATCCCCAGTGACCGCCGCAGTCGCTATAACGTACTGCCACCTGTAAAATAGAATTTCCTGTCGTATAGGGCGTTATATTATAAAGTAGCTTTTGCCATCCTGCATAACCGTTGGCATAGCTGCTGTCTATTACGCTCCATGTGTTCGCTCCGTCTGTTGAAATTAGGATCGAGGAGTGATCCACATAAAAACCGTCATCTATATCAAATGTGCCACAGGGGCCTCCCGACTGTGGATAAAACATGTCCATCATTAAATACACTTTCTCGTCGCCATTAAGAATAATGATATTCGAGGCTAGATATGTATCCCTGGGTATGCTATCTGCTCCCATCACATCGTCATTATAATAGGCAAACAATCCATCTGATTCAGGATATATCAGGTACACAGAGGTTGCGCCCGCGGAATCGCTGATCTGCCATATAGCATCTGAATCATACATGTTACCCCAAAGACCCATGTTAAAATCTTCAACCATTAGCTCTGGGGCAACTTCCAGGTTTGCAACTTCCATGGTGAAGACTGAATACTCAAGAGCTTCTTCATTGTTGTTGGTAACGGAAATTGTTTCTGTTACAAGTTCTCCAACGCCCACCTGAATGTCCATATCGTCCGGCGTTACAACAAAAGACTCTCTGGGATATGTACAAACACTGAAACAGGGGTCTGATTCACCTTCTGCATAAATGGCTGTAACGGTATAACAATATTCCTGGAAATTTGTTAATCCTGTAACCGTGTATTCGTTGGTTGTTACATTATCTACAAGGTTGCCGTCTTGGTAGATGTTATAGCTTTGAAAGGTCCCGCAGGGGCTTGTTCGTGCAGAACTGTTTTCAACCGTGTGTAGCGGAGCAGCAAAAAATTCTGTTCTGTAATGCAGCCCGTTTTCTTTTTTCCCCAAAGTAATTATTCTGCCCACAACACGATCAGGGATGACGGGAATCGATCGCCCATCTGTTCCGCCCCAAATGCGGATATTGTCTACAAACCACGCTTCTCCATATCCAACTGAATCAAAATAACGGAATGCAACGTGCACCACCTGACCAGCATAGCTGGAAAAATCTACTGTTCTGGCTACAATGTCGCTTAACGCCCCTGTTTCAGTATAAAGGTCTCCCGGTATGGATGCTGCAATTTGGGTCCATGTTGCGCCGCCATCTGTTGATACTTCCACCATATTGGAATCATTTGCATCTATAGACCATGTATAACCCTCTGTATACTCCAGAGTTGCTGTTGTATAGTTTGTCAAATCTAGCGCGGGAGAAATCAAACGACTGTCTATAGTTGTTCCCGCTGCGTTTGTATAATACCCCAAAGCACTATAATCGTCAACCCCGCCATCTGCACAGGCAAGCATGCCTGTTCCGCAATCAATGGCGCTGCCGTCTGCAGAGCGAAACCAGCCGCCGCTATTATTGTCTACGGCGTGGACGATATTAAAGGCGCTTGTGGCGGTGTCACAATCAGAGAAACATTCCGCAACAAGAATGTCACCATAATAAACTGTGTCAGGCGCGGTCCACAAAAGCCCAACTTCTGTATTTCCGGGGTTTGCCGTCAAAAAGGCTGGTGGGCAGAGTGTTTGCGCTGAACTAAAAGATATAAAACAGAAAAGCGATACTATAAAATATTTTTGGATTTTGTTCATTATTTATACTCCTTATTTCTGAATTTATAGATATTAACACTAGACATTCTATTCTATCAAGTGTTAAATAAAAAGACCCTGCTTCAGAACTTAGAAACAGGGCCTTTTACTTTAATAATAAAAATATTAAAGCTACTTCATTAACACCAGCTTTTTCACCGCTGTGAACTTGCCGCCGCTGATACGATAAATATACATACCAGACGCTAATTGCTTACCGTTATCATTCGTTCCGTTCCAGCGGATTGAATGAAATCCTGGCCGCATTGTACCATTAACCAGCGTGGTCACGCGTTGACCGGCTATATTATAAATATCCAGCTTAACGTGACTTTCTTCCGGAATATCAAACCTAATATTAGTTATAGGATTGAAGGGGTTCGGATGGTTCTGGTGCAGTGCGAATGTTTCAGGTACGCCAAGTTCCTCATATACGCCAAGAACATAACCAGCATCAAAGGTAATCGTTCGGGGACCGTTAGATGCCGCTACCTCATCGTATCCGTCGCTGGCATACACCTGCCAGTCAAACGTGTATACGACGCCACCGCCAAAAGTATGAAGCGAATCAATAATGGCCGCAACGTATGACAGGGGCACAAATAAAGCCGTTGAGGTACCGCTTTCACCACAGACTTGAACGAAAGGCATGGAAATTGATAAACAAGCCTCATACTCTACCACTGAACCGTTTGGATCTACTGCGGCTGACCAGGCAAAAAGCTGGTTGCTCGTCAGGTTGTCTGCTGTGATCACGATTGTATCATTATCCGCTGGAGACAACAGGGTGAATTCTTCTGGAGGTTGATTAACAACAGAACCACAAGCTTCGTTTGACGCGCCCGTTTCAACGTAGCTCAAGGTGTCGCCTTCTAAACCAAGGGTGCGCACTGATGCTGTTACCACATAACAAGCTTCATTTAGCGAAGCTGTCTCATCCAAAAAGGATGTGACTGTATCAGCTAATCCACCAGCAAGCAAGTTGCCATCACGATAGACGTTGTACATAAGGTCCGCTGCTGCCGGTGGTGGCTCTGATTCATAGACATCAAGGACATAATCGCCCTCGGCCCCACCATAGCCATCAATCACAATAAAATATGTACCTGCAACTAAAGAGTCTGGGCTGAGCTCTAAGTATGATGTCCAAGCCTGTCCGTGTGATGCTGTACAAAAATCATCATTACAGGCGAACAGAGTCGTGTCTGCATCATCCTTGTATACATAGACCTTTGTATCATAATAAGACTCACACAGACTAATAACGAGCGGATATTCTAGATCACCAATCGTTAATTGATACACAACGTCCGGTGACGTAGAGCCAGAATAAGGACAAACTTCATCATAATCATCTGTAAAACCAACCGTGCTTCCTGTTGCAGAAAACGGCAAAGCATCAATTACAAAGGGGTTAGAGATACTGTCTCCCTGCACTCGGGAGAAGTTGTCCTCACCGTGGGAAGTGGTTTGATCTGGGTTGCGAATATCATTAAGGTCACTTGCCAACTGTTTTTCAACTTCGGAAACCGGGTTTGGATATTCATTAACCCTGGAGCCGGCGGCTCTTCCGCCCACTCCTGTCCAATGCAGGGTAACTGATTCTGTAGTTTCCGTTAGCGTCAGTGCCGTAGGCCCGTCCCACGTTGACACAGAAAAATTATCTATGGCAGCGCTGCCGGCCCAGTAACCATTATCAGAATACCAAAAATACACCCGGACATGTTCCTCACCAGCAAAACCAGAAAAATCAACGGAAACCGTTTGCCA